>Ga0207100_1229_pt1 | contig 11086 bp, 7 predicted proteins | sample Alteio_BWMinHeat_82_FD_153520 | JGI IMG/M metagenome (GOLD analysis project Ga0207100, IMG submission 153520) | Enriched cells from forest soil in Barre Woods Harvard Forest LTER site, Petersham, Massachusetts, United States -... | ecosystem: Environmental > Terrestrial > Soil > Temperate forest >...
TACCATCTGATGGTCGAGGACGTAAAAGATTACGCGATCATTCTGCTGGATGCGAACGGAATCATTCAGAACTGGAATACCGGCGCGGAGAAACTGAAAGGATATAGAGCAGAAGAAGTGATCGGGAAACATTTTCGTCTCTTCTACCAGAAAGACGATCAGGAAAAACATATCCCTGAACATCTGCTCGAAGAAGCAACGCGGAGCGGACGATCCTATTTCGAAGGCTGGCGTATCAGAAAAGACGGCTCCTTGTTCTGGGCAAGCGTTACACTTACCGCGCTGCATGACGAGAATAGAAATATTATCGGGTTCTCGAAAGTTACCAGAGATCTTTCCGAAATAAAGTTCGCGGAAGATACGCTGCGCAATACGGCGAACGAGTTGCATGAAAAGAACGAAGAACTCGAGTTGCAGAATGAATATATCGAAACGCTGATCGATTCATCGGTGGATCTCATTACGGTGTACGATAAGAATATGCGCGTAATGACGATCAACAAGGAAGTTGAAAAAATGATCGGACGCAAACGCAAAGATATTATCGGAAAAACCTATCTCGAGCTTTTCCCCGGGACGAAGGCATCCCATACGTATAATAATCTGGTGCGCACATTACAGGGAGAAAGTACGCATCATGTCCTTCACGATACATCGGTTTACGATCATTCGTTCGATGTCTATATGGTCCCACTCAAACGTCATGGGGAAACCTATGCTGCGTTAGTGCTGGTGCATGATATCACGGAGCTGATGTCCATATCCGAAAAGCTGCACCAAACCAATAGAACAATAGAAGAAAAAAATATGGAGCTGGAGCGAACCAATAAAGAGTTGGAGCAATTTGCCTATATTGCCTCACACGATCTTCAAGAGCCTCTTCGAAAGATCAGAACATTCGCCGGGCGCATTCAGGAGAAGAGTGTATTATCACCGGATGATCCGACACAGCAATATCTCTATAAAATCGTGCAGTCGAGCGACCGCATGTCGGAACTCATCAAAGATATTCTGAATTATTCGCGCCTGAATACGACGAATGTCCATTTCGAAAAAGTCGGTCTGGCGGATGTTTTCAAAACGGTCATGACCGATTTCGATCTGCAGATAGAAGAAAAGAAGGGAAAGGTGCATGCCTCTTCATTGCCGGTTATCGAGGCAGTTCCGCTCTATATGCAGCAGCTTTTTCAGAATCTATTGAATAACGGACTCAAGTTCACACGCGAATCCATCCCGCCGGAAATTATGATTACCGCTTCGCCCGTTACTCTGGATTCTTCCGAAACGAAACATGGCGTTTCCCTTGCCCCGGGAAAATATTGGGAAATTATTTTCAAGGATAACGGCATCGGTTTCTCGCCGGAGTTTGGGGAAAAAATATTCGTGATTTTCCAGCGTCTGAACGAACGCTCGCAATATGAAGGGACGGGAGTAGGTTTAGCGCTCTGCCGCAAGATCACCGATATTCATCACGGTCTTATTTACGCCCAATCCAAAGAAGGTCGCGGTGCGGAGTTCCATGTGATTTTACCGGAGAAACAGGGAGGGTAGTTTTGAATTATGAGTTTTGAATTATAAATTATTTCAACTTCTCAAGCATCTCAATAATCTTCTTGCAATTTTCGAAACCGGCTTTGACTAAGACTACACTTGATGCATTACTTAATTCTGCAAAGAGATGAAGGTTTTCATATACAATTACAAAAGCACTATCGAATCTGCCATTGACAGGGATATATTTTTCTTTTGCAGACCAGTATTCTTCATAAGATTTTGGCAGCTTATTGATTTGAATTCCACAACGCAATAAATACCCATCAATTGCTCGCAGCGCAGCTAAATAGGCAATGCCGGAAGCCTTGCGGACATATTTCAAATCCTGATAACGATTATGTCTTGTAGGACTTTTTGCAATGGTCTCTTTCGCATTCTTCAAAAAACGAAGCGCTTCGACGAATGCTTCTTCAGACGTTATAGGTTCGAGTTTATTTTTTTTTGATTTTGACATTAAAAATGCAAAAAGAGACTTATGCTGCCGCAGTTTCTTTAGCTGTCGCCTGCTCCTTTGCATACGCAAGCGTTCCCCCTGCTAAGATCAGATGCCGCTGCCGCTCAGTGAGCGGCGAGTTTACCTGATAGGTTAGATTTTTCGTCTTATTAGTAACGGTTATATTTTCCGGATGATCGGCAATTTGCTGGCGCGCATTTTCGATGACCAGTTCATCGCCTTGGGCGATCGAAGCATAATCCTGCGGATTAATAAAAGTCGCAGGAAGAATTCCGAAGTTAATAAGATTCGCCAAATGAATTCTTGCAAAGCTTTTCACCAGCACTGCCGTAACTCCTAAATAGCGCGGAGCAAGCGCAGCATGTTCTCGCGAAGATCCTTGTCCGTAATTTTCGCCACCAACTAATATTCCGCCGCCCCATTCTTTTGCGCGCGCCGGGAATTGCGGATCGATACGCACAAGCGTATGCTCGCTGATCGCCGGAATGTTCGAGCGAAGCGGCAATACTTTTGCGCCGGCAGGCATGATATGATCGGTGGTAATATTATCGCCCATCTTCAAAAGCACTTTGCCCGAAAGATCTTTCGGCATAGCTGAAAATGACGGAAGCGGTTTGATATTCGGTCCGCGAAGAATTTTTATTTCGGCACGATTTTGCTGCGGCGGAATGATCATATCATCATTGACAATGATCTCATCCATCTCGCCGATAAATTTATACGGAATTCCGGTATCGCGCGGATCGGTGATAACGCCTTTCAGAGCCGACGCAGCCGTCGTTTCAGGCGAAGCTAAATAAACTTTCGCATCTGCCGTCCCCGAACGTCCTTCGAAATTTCTGTTGAACGAACGAATCGAAACCGAGCCAGATGGCGGAGCTTGCCCCATGCCGATACACGGACCACAAGCTGATTCCAATACTCTTGCGCCTGACGTGATCAAACTTGCAAGAGTCATATCTTTATCGCGAGCGATCATCTCGAATACTTGTTTCGATCCTGGGGTGAGCGTAAAACTTACCGATGGATGTATCGCTTTATCTTTTAAGATATAAGCGGAAATTCCGAGATCGTGATAGCTGGAATTCGTGCAGCTTCCAACGCAGGCTTGAACGATCGGAAGTCCTGCGATCTCGCGGACTTTCACGACCGCGTCCGGCATGTGCGGCTGAGCGACGAGCGGTTCAAGTTCGGTTAAATTAATTTCCATATCCTCATCGAACGTGCAGCCATCGTCGGCTTTGAATTCATTCCAATCTTTTTCGCGCTGCTGCGATTTCATGAACGCCTTCGTTTTTTCATCGGATGGAAAGATCGAAGTCGTTGCGCCAAGTTCGGCGCCCATGTTGCAGATCGTGAACCGGTCCGAAATCGAAAGATTATGCGCGCCTTCGCCGTAGTACTCGATGATGCGCCCCGTGCCGCCTTTAACGGTGAGGCGGCGAAGCATTTCTAAGATCACATCTTTACCCGTCACCCAATCGGAAAGTTTTCCGGTCAGTTTTACGCCGAGAACTTTAGGCATCCCAGTCCAAAACGGCTGCCCTGCAAGCGCCATAGCAATATCAAGTCCACCGGCTCCGATAGCAATCATGCCAAGTCCTCCAGCAGTCGGAGTGTGCGAATCCGAACCAAGTAATGTATCGCCCGGAACGGCGAAACGCTCGCGATGAACCTGATGACAAATGCCATTACCGGGACGCGAAAAAAAACAACCCGTATTTTCCGGCAACCGATTGCAAGTACTGATGATCATCAGCATTCTCGAAACCCGTCTGCAGCATATTATGGTCTACATAGCTGACGGAAACTTTCGTCTTGATATCATCGAGCTCCATCGATTCGAACTGCAAGTAAGCCATCGTGCCAGTCGCATCCTGCGTCAGAGTTTGATCGATCCGAAGTCCGATCTCGGTTCCAGGTGCAGGAAGTGAATCGTGCGAGGTAAGATGGGCAGAGAGTATCTTTTGAGTCAGGCTTTGCTTCATAAATTTTGAGGTTGGTATTGGTTATAGCAAAATGATAACAAAGTAAAAACAAAAATGATTTATTTTTCAATCAGCAATTCGGGCGAAAGCCTACTTCCTAAAATCCTTTCCCCCAATTTCCTTGTTCTTATCGCTGAAAGTATGAATAAATATTCATTTTATCCTCTAAGATTCAATTTGTGAAACCTTCCTGCAAAAAACGTGTCTATTATAGTATAGATATGAAGAAGATATTGGCTGCCGCCGCGCTTCTGCTCCTTTTCGGTGCAGCGGATGGCTATGCCCAAAGCTCTAATTTCGGGAAAAATAAGGTTCAGTACCGCGAGTTCCATTGGAAGTATATTCAATCGGCGCATTTCGATATTTATTATTATGAAGGCGGCTACGAGATTGCGCAGTTCGTCGCCGAGATCGCCGAAGAGTCGCTCGTCTCGATCGAGAAAACTGTGCGCTATGATATTACGCAGCGTATCGCCATTCTCGTTTATAACTCGCATAATGATTTTCAGCAGACCAATGCCGTCGGCGAATACCTGCCCGAAGGCGTCGGCGGAGTAACTGAGCTTTTCAAGAACCGTGTCGTGCTTCCGTTCGAAGGCAATTACGAACTCTTCCGCCACGTCATTCATCACGAGCTTGTCCATGCGGTGCTGAACGATATGTATGCCGGCGGCTCCTATCAATCTCTGCTCACGGGCGGCGGCATTATGATTCCGAGCTGGATGAACGAAGGTCTTGCCGAATACGAATCGCTCGGCGGGCTGGATATCGAAACCGATATGTTCATGCGCGACGCCACGCTTGCCGATGCTGTGCCCTCGCTCGAGCGGCTCGGAGGATATGTGCAGTATCGCGTCGGGCAGACAATGTACTGGTATATTTCGCAAAAATACGGACCGGAAAAAGTCGCTGAACTTTTGCAGCGCATCCGCACGACTCGTTCGCCCGATCTTGCTTACAAGGCAACATTCGGGATCAGCGTTTCCGAATTCAGCGAAAAGTTTGTCGAGTTCTTAAAAAAATTATATTATCCGGATATTACGCGCTTCGACGATCCCGGAACATTTGCCGAGACGTTAGCCGATCATAAAAAGATCGGAAATTTTTATAACTCCTCGCCGGAGCTATCTCCGAAAGGCGATTACGTTGCCTTTATCTCTGACCGCAGCGGCTACTTCGATATTTATGTCGAGAGCATTGCCAAGCCATCGGATATTACCAAAGTGGTAAACGGCGGTGCAAGCGGCGGCTTCGAAGAGCTGCATCTGCTGACGCCCGGACTGACTTGGTCACCTGACGAAAAACAGCTTGCGCTTGCAGCCAAAGCCGGAAAATATGACGTCGTGCATATTATCGATGTTGCAACCGGAGATTTCGACGTGCATCCGCTTCCACAATTCGAACTCGACGCTATCTCGCAGGTAAAGTGGTCGCCGGATGGAAGAACGCTGGCGCTCAATGCCTATAAAAACGGCGCAAGCGATATTTATATTTATGATTTCGATTCGCAAAAGCTGACGAACTTAACGAACGATGCCTTTGCCGATCAGGATGTCGAGTGGTCGCCGGATTCGAAGTCTATTTATTTTTCGAGCGATAGGGAAGATCATCTCACACCAGGTGAATTTCCGCCATCAGGCGTCCAGCAATCAAAGATCGGCACGCGGCAGAAAGATATTTACCGGCTCGATCTCGATACAAAAAAAATTACAAGGCTCACCAATAGCCCCAGAGCCGATGAAACGAAGCCGGCAATATCGAAAGATAAAAAGACGCTCTTTTTTATTTCCAATTTGAACGGCATCAATAATATTTTTGCCGCGAATATCGATGGCACCTCGGCGCGTCCGCTTACAAATTCGGTTTCGAAAATAGATCAGATCTCAACCTGCGAAGATGGCTCAAAGCTTGCTTTCAGCGCCTTGCGCAAAGGCGGATATAATATGTATCTCATGCGCAATCCGCTCGATAGAAAATTAGATTCGCTTCCCTCGACAAAATTCCGCGATGACAAAGCCGTCGAAGTAGCGATGAAGGATTCGGCGATCAAGCGCATTAGCGATCCGAACCGCACCGAAACAAGCGGTGCAGAACTGACCAATGGCTATGGCGAAGTCGGCATCGATCTGCATAATTATGTCTATGGGAATACGCCTTATAACGATCGCTCAAAGGCTGATTTTCGCCCGAGGACTCCGCTGGCTGCGATCACGAATTATAAAGATACGAGCGGCAATTACATCCCTCGCGATTATAAAGTAATCTTCACGCCGGATATTATTCTTGGCACGGCAGGCTATACCGGATATTATGGCTTGCAGGGATCGGCGCAGATGCTTTTTTCCGACGAACTCGGCAATCATCAATTATATTTTGCAACGAATTTACTTCTCGATCTGAAAAATTCGGACTATGTGCTCTCGTATTACAATCTGCAGGATCGCATGAATTTCGGCATACAGGCATTTCATAGCGCGCGATTTCTTTATACATCACCCGACCCGGGATATGAGCAGTACGGAACATTCATCTCCCAGTTTACCGAATACGGGCTCACGGGTTTAGTATCCTATCCGCTCGATCGTTTCAACAGAGTCGATGCGAATCTCTCGACGCTGGTTCTGGAAAAAGAGGTGATCGATAATGCTCTCAGCATCCCGCTCGATATTCCGACGAAACGAAAATTCGCCATCACTCCAAGCCTGGGCTATGTGCATGACGATGTACTCTGGAGTTATTTTTATCCGAAAGATGGCACACGTTTTAATGTGACGCTTGCCGCATCGCCTAAACTTTCTACGAATATGCTCGGCTTCTTTACGCCGCAATTCGATTTCCGTCATTATATCAGAATTATCGGCGATATGAATTTTGCCATGCGTCTCTCCGGCGCGGCAAGTTTCGGACCAACTCCGCAGAAATTTTTCTTAGGCGGCGTCGATGGCTGGATCAATCGCTATTTCAGCGCGCAAACCTATCCGCTTACCGATCCGCAGGATTTCGCTTTCTATGCCGTCGGAACGCCACTGCGCGGCTTCCCGTATAATGAGCAGATCGGCACGAAATACGGATTGCTCAATCTCGCGCTGCGTTTCCCTTTCCCGATCTATACGGCAGGCGTTCCGCTTGCGCTGATGGCAGAAGCATTCGTCGATGCAGGGACGGCATGGAACGACAGACTCTACCTTTTCCAAAGAAATGGCGACGGCGGCTGGGCAACAAAAGATCTTCTGATGTCTACCGGTATCGGTTTCCGAACCTACCTATTCGGCATCTATCTCAAAATGGATATTGCCTGGACAACATCCTTAGACTCCTGGGCAAGACCGCAATATATCTGGTCGCTGGGGGAGGATTTCTAATCTTCTGAAATGGAATTTTCGGAATCGTAGGGGCACATTGCATGTGTCTTTTTTTTTCTTATGAAGAATAATTATCGGCTGGGAATAACGCGCATTTCCTATTATGCATTCGTTTACATATGCACCTGTCTTAACATCCGAAAGATCGCATGTTACCGACTGCTCTCCGCCAGAGAAATTTCCCTGCTCCAGCACCCTCAAGCTCCGCCCGAGTAGATCGAAGCATTCGATCTTTACATGCTCATCTTCTGCTAATGAGAAATGCAGCTCGGCTTTATCGCGGATGGGATTGGGCTGAATGGAAAAATTTGATGACGATTCATTCGAAGGGACAGAATTTTTATCGATAGCAACGCCATGAAGCTCTGTCACTCTATTAATTCCGCACAGCGAAGGATCAATATCTGTATTCCAGATAATCTGGGATGAATAAACAGCGGATTGATGAGGGTGAAAGCAGACTGACATTATGACAGAATCGTTTGGTGCAATAGTTATCGGAAGTTTTTTTGCAGACATATCGCTGAGTGAAAAAGGAGTTGGATCAACGACAGTAAATGATGTAATAGTAAAAGGCTTAGATCCCTTATTTCTTAATACAACATCCTGACAGGACGTTGAGCCAACAGTGACCGTTTGATAATCAATCGCGCCCGGATCTATGAATGGTATAGAGGTAATTGTATTATTAAATAATTTTGTACTTTTGAATACACCACAGCCATTAGTGCCGACAAAAAATTCTCCCGTTTTAGTGCAAGCAAGAGTAAGAATATCCTTTGTCCAAAGACCTAATGAATATGGCTGCCACTCGCAACCTCCCAATGGAAGAATAAATACCCCGCTATCCGTAGCTGCAGCAATCGAGCCATCGGAAAGTTCGATCATAGAGTGCACGAAGGTACATGTTAATGCCTTACCAAATTCAGTCCATGTTTGTCCTTGATCGGAAGATCGATATACAGTTGCAGGATAGCTGCAACCCACAAAAACATTACTATAGGCATCAGTTATAAGACATTGGACTACTCCGCTGATTAGAATTGGAAATTTTACCCATGTTTTATCTGTATCATCTGAACGGAATATTTCGGTACCATCAGCGGCATAAAGAATTCCATCTCTACTTCGAGTAAGATAACCAAATATACGCACAAGCGGATTATAGATGCGCCAAGTAACTCCGCTGTCTATTGACATACTAATTCCATTACCACTACCGGCAAACCAAATTCCATCCGGATAGCTGACTGCCGAACTCACCCTGCTAACATCAAGATCGTAACAATAGGCAATGGAATCCCAGATTCCCGCGGCATCATACCGGTAAATAACTCCGGCAATGTAAAAAAAATTTTGGGAAGAGTCTAAGCCAAATTTTCCCCTACATTGTGAAGCTCCGCCTACTCTAGGTTGTGGAGTTCTGTCAAAATTCCATTTGTTTGTAGCGTTATCGGACTCCCAGATTCCTATCGGTACTTCTAATTGATTATTAGCGCTTCCGACGCTTGCAAAGATCTTCCCATCTTTATTACAGATCAAGTCCTCAACGATTCCGGTAGGCATTGCTGTATATACCCAATTGCCACATGGATCGTTGGAATAGAATGTTGCATAACCATCATTAACGTAAAATCCGCTATCCGCATCAGTATTAATATAGCCATAGCCGAGAGGATAGGTATTTGGACATTTAATCCAAGTAGTTCCGTTATCATTTGAATAAGCATGATATGTTGAGGACATAAAAAAAAACTTTACCCGATGGGCTTACACAAAAAGTGCCATAATTGACAATGTCAGGGATCAGCGTCCAGTGCATGCCATCGTCAGTCGAGTGATATGCAGAATAGTGAGAAGTTGAATCAGATACTGAAATAAAAATATTTCCTTTTTTTCCGCAAGCTGTTGAACTATAATTTACTATTTTATTTGGAAGAACATTGTTCCAGGATATTCCTCTATCTGTAGATCGGATATAATACCATTTACTAGTTGCATCGTCATAATTAGCAAAGAACAACACACCATTCGAATCTACTGTTGTAAAACCTATACGAAAAGATGGCAATGGAATAGAATCCCATTCTGCTCCTGAATTTTTTGATCGCAAAAGAAAAGTAATGAAAATATCATTCGGTAAAACATAAATTGTGCTATCAGGGCTTGTAAACAAACCTTCGACATTGTTCAGCCATATCCGATTCCATGTATTGCCATTATTACTCGATTTCCACATCCTTATAGTATCAACCATAGTCGTGGACCCACCCGTAATATAAATATCTTGATTCGCAGCGATCGCAATTGTCCATGATGTCCCATCGGGCGCATCGGGTGGTGCATCTTTTTCCCAGCTTTGCCCTGCATCTGTCGAACGCATCAGCGTCCCGGCAGATAGAAAAATATCATTTTTGTTTTTATAAACGATCTGATAAAATTGGCCGCCGGGACCGCCAGTCGATACCCAATCCTGCGCCGCTGCTTCCGAGCAGATAAGTGATACAAGAAATACGATGATGAAGCGTTTCATAGTACTTTAAGTAACAATTTCTCTTGCTTTTCGTGCTCGCTTCTCCACCTCATCGAATTTTTTTCCGGCAACATCCTCATCTGAGATCAAGACCGTCCCTAATCCGACTGCGACGACTCCTGCCTGAAAAAATTCTCCGATATTATCTAATGTAACTCCATTCGTTACCGCGAAGCGAATATCTTTGAACGGTCCGCGGAGAGCTTTGATATAATTCGGACCAAGACCGGCCAGCGGAAAGACTTTGATAAAATCTGCGCCATTGGTATGCGCTTCCCAAACTTCTGTTGGCGTGAGCGCGCCTGCCATCGAGACGACGGCATTCTCGCGCGCAACGGTTATCATCTTGGGATCATTGATCGGGCTGACTAAAAATTTTGCTCCGGCAGTGATCGCCTGCTCCGATGCTTTGCGCCCGATCACCGTTCCCGCGCCGATCAGACACTCGGGAAATTTTTTATCCAAAAGTTCGATGCATTCCAGGGCATTCTGGGAATTCAGCGTTACTTCGATAATAGTGATGCCGCCGGCAATAATTCGCTCGGCATATTCGGCGATATGCGAAGTATCCTTCAGCCTGATGACGGCGAAGAGTTTTTCTTTGAGAAATCTATCGAGTGTCGGATTCATGTTTTGATTTATATTCTTTCCAATCCATTAGCATCTGGTCCAATTCGCCGAACGACTCCATTTCCGGACCGTCGAGCTCGAACTTTTTTTGAAAATCCGCGAAACAATAAAGTGCCTCTTCATTGCCGGAATACACGCTCATGAGCAGTTCATATGCAAGATCGATAGGAGCTTCGCCCTTACGAAGCTTTCGCGTATCGAATTCTTTCAGCGTCTTCCCGATTTCATGCCAGGAGTATTTCCTGATATGAGTATTTATCCTCCAACCCGTCATCAGGGCTCCGTCCTGAAAATAGATTTTTTCAATTCGCCAATCTTCTTTCTGTATGAGAAAATTTTTCTTCGATGGCAAATTAACAACTTGCGTGAGTATCAGCGTATCAGTATGTTGCGAAACCTTCCAACTCTCTCTGTCATCCAAATATCCCCCAATAGCAGTAATGCTTGTTCCGCATCGGTATAAACCAAAACCGGAATACGTTCTCGGATTTCCGGAAGCCGGGTCTCCGCATAAGATTATCTTTTCTTCCTTGGAAATAACCGGATTATAATATCCCCGGAGCCA
>Ga0207100_1230_pt1 | contig 11067 bp, 11 predicted proteins | sample Alteio_BWMinHeat_82_FD_153520 | JGI IMG/M metagenome (GOLD analysis project Ga0207100, IMG submission 153520) | Enriched cells from forest soil in Barre Woods Harvard Forest LTER site, Petersham, Massachusetts, United States -... | ecosystem: Environmental > Terrestrial > Soil > Temperate forest >...
ATTGCGGCCTGACTCCTGTGGCTGATTGTGTTTTCGCGCGCCATCGGCCTACCGGAAAGCTGTGTTTGACGGATTTTCCTCCAGCGGACCGTTCTTCTCCCCCTGTTTTTTCTCGCGATTCTCGGCACCCGCGGCGGCATCTTCTTCAGATTTGGGATTGTCGTTAGGTTTTTGGGCATCGTGAGCTTGCATGTCGACTCTTCGGGAAGCTGTTTCTGTGGCCGTGTCCAGGGCCGGATCCGGACTCTTCTTCTCCGCTGCTATACGGGCGGACTCTTTTTTGACAACCGTCTCGGGAGTCTTCGCCGCGGATGAGGCCAGATGATTTATTCTCACCCGCGCCGCGCGCCATCGAACGTTGCTTGCGTTTGCCGCCTGCTCGAGATGGGGAGCCAGTTCTTCTTCGCTGGCCAATCCTTTGTCTTTCAGAAATTGCAGAATGGCCACGGTTTGGGTCTCCAGCTCTTCAAGCGAGGAAAATAACGCATCGAGTATCTCTTGTACGAGGTTTTCGTCCATTTCTAGTCTCCACTCCGATCACGAAACCCTTTATCATTAGCGTTCGCTCGCGCATTTACCTCAAAAATATTCAGGGCCGCCGGATATATGGACCGAGGAATCCTGTACAGGACTCAGCCTGTGGAACACACCCCCACATGCATGCGACCCGTTCGCTTTGGAGTAGGTCTTTAGACCGCTTTGGTTCGCAGCATGTCCATGCGCCCGGGGAGCAACGAGCTGCTCCGTATCCCCCCGAAGCAGCTTGGAACTGAACAATAAGGGACATTATCCGTTCATCCAGCCTCTTAGTAGCGAGGTCTAGCGTGCCTCGCGTTTGCGCTTTAGCCAAAGCATTGACGCCCCGCTGAACTTCCTGCGCTTTGATGCGCATAATTCTAAACATTTCGACTCCGAAGGACTGGTGGCGCCTTTGGTACAAACGCTCCAGCCCACCCGCTACGAGAGCGATTGCAGCGGCTGTGGAGTTCATATTGCTGGAAGCCGTCGTCCGACGCTCTGAGTGGGCAGCTTCGCTTCGAGACCGCCCCTGGACCGGATTGAGAGCCGCGTTCAAAATCTCCTGCTGATGCGCAAGCAGGGTCAGCTTGGCGTCCAGCATGCGAAAGCTGCGAAATGGCTCCTCGCTAGAGGCCTTTGAGCTGTGGCGCGTCTGTTTCGGTGCAGCGACCAAGGTCGTCGATAAAGCCGCTACCGTAAGCCACGCCATCAGACGCTTTGGGTGGATCATTCAAGCCCCGGCTTTGCGCCACCTGGTCTCCGTTGGAGCTGATCCAGGACAGATCTGAAGGGAAACCGGTCGCCGGGACATTTGGTGCTGGAAATATCGCTATGGCGAAGGATGTGTTGTAAAGGTATGTTGTAACGGTCTTTCAGCCGCCGGCAGAGTTGAATGAGGGAGGCAATCTGCTTCGCGGTTGGTCTGGTCGGGCCCTTTTTTCCGGTTGGGTTATCTTCGCTGCTGAAATCACCCACGACCGAAATTCCCAAGTATGAGTTGTACCCTTTCGCATGCGCTCCCTCACACTTTTCGGGTCTGCCCCGTTTCACTCTGCCGTTGGGCATAATGAGGTAGTGATAGGCCACATGGTAAACGCGATTGAAACACAAGATTTCGAAGCCGCGCGCTCGATGATATTCGTCAATGTCGCGCTCGCTGCGGGGCGCTGTACTTTCGCCCGGAATCACTCCCGTGTGGTGAATCACGATGCCGGTCGCTGTGATCGTGTTAAAGAAAGAGGCAACCGATGATAGATATTTCTCGGTCGTTTTTCTCGGTACTGCATTGTGGATCGGATCCCAGGTGCCCGCGTCGCCGCGAATCACGCCGCTGGCTTCACTGCTGGAGAGCACGCCCGCTGTTCCTCCATAGGTAAGAGACTCCACGTCCAGTTCGAGTTGGGTGGTAACTGGAGTTGTACTCACAAGGGGCGACGCCCGTTTCTGTTCTCCGATCTGCAATTCGCCAGACCGCAATGCCCGCACTCCCGTGTCACTCAAAACAAAAACCAGCAAATCAGTACGGTGACGCCGAACACCACGCCCGTTGAATTTGACGAACGCAGGGGCGCTCCAGCTATCCGCGGCGTCACGGCAGCTAGCCAACCCGCCAGCGCTGACATTCACGGTTCTCGCCGTGATCGATGGAATCACCACAAGGCACTTCGTGCTGTTCAGGACCGCATCGGGGACTGTCTGAGATTTCTTGGAAATTTCGTCCAGCACACGGGCGGCTCCGCCTATACTTAACAATGCTGCGGATTCTACATGTTTGGCTGGGAAGGCGCTCCCGATTGAGCTGGCTACCAGGGAAAGAAGCACGGCTTTCTTCGCGCAGCGTAACAAGGGCGCTTGGTCATCCTTTGCAGCGTAGATTCATTTGAGCTTAACGGCTTACGGAACTGAGTTGACCAGACTAGTAGATCCGCTAACAGCTGTATACTGAATCTTGACCTCCGGGAGTCCCCGCGCCCCGAGCTATGGCTAAACTCCCAGTGAGCCTTGCGAAACGCTCAAACGCGGTCGGTGGCGCACTATCGTGAAGGCGTGAGTATGTCGAGCTTTCCCTTGCCTGATAATTCAAGGACTACCATCTCTCCTGAGAAGCCACGCCGAAATGTTGAGCACAGCACACTCCCCTTGAGTCCAATCACGACTTCTCGAAACAAAGAGTCGGTAGGCCCTGAACCCGAACTCCACGCCATTTTGGAGCAGGCCATGGAGGCAACAGGGGCAACCGGAGCGGCTATTGCGCTCAGCACAAAAGACGTTGTTTGCTGCCGAGCCTCCACTGGTGCCTCCGCTCCAGAAGTGGGGACGCGTTTGCATGCGGGTATCAGCCTGACCGAGCTTTGTCTCAAAACCGGCGAAGTCCTGCTGTGCAACGACACTAGTACTGATCGGCGGGTTGACCCTCGATTATTCAAGGAAACGGGCATCCGGTCCGTGCTGGTATTGCCAATTAAGCAGAATGCCAAGGTGGTGGGAGTTCTTTTATTACTGTCCATCAACCCGAATGCGTTCAATCAGCAGGACGCGACCGCCATGAGTAAGTTAGCCGACGGGGTAGTACCATTGTCTTCGGAGTTCGCGACAATACCGGATCGATGGCTTGATCAACTCCCGAGCAACCATATTGAGCCGGGAAAGGATCTCCAAAAACTCTTGGCGCATGCCGATGTGCGTCAGGAGCATAACAACCCCCTACCGACCGCGGACGCGGCTGAAGTGCCCAAATGGAACGGGCACCACCTTGGATCACAATTACCTGAACAGCCTGCGGCTATGACGAGCCGTGAGCATCCAAGTGGGGCTCGCTGGTTAACAACAGGACTGGCCACTGCCCTTGCACTGGTAATCTGCGGCTACGGATATCATCTCATTCATCCAAGAGTAGCAACAAACGTCGGCACATTTCCGAATGCGATCGCGAACCACAAGCCGCCTATCCCGGACCAGCAGCATATGTTGTCGGAACAAGACAAGAAGACCAATGGGCAACAATTGAAGCTGGCGCAGAACCTCCTAACAGCCACCACGCAAGAGGTTATTCTAGCAATCCAGGAACCGGTTCAGGGCACGGATGTGAATCGAGTACTCAACCGGGCGGGCGCGGCTGATTCCGTTGCTCAATATGAAATGGCTCTGCGATATGCTGATGGTGAAGGCGTACCTCAGAACTACCGGGACGCAATGGCATGGTTCGCGAAAGCGGCGGCAAACGACAATGACAATGCGCAGTGGAAGCTGGGGCTAGGCTATATCAAGGGAATCGGCGTGCCACATGATGAGCGCAAGGCGGTGGTATGGTTCAAACGAGCTGCAAACCACGGCGATATCCGAGCCCAGAGTGCCCTCAGCGACCTTTACTTGAGCGGTCGAGGCGTCCCCAGAGACTACGTGCGCGCGTATACGTGGGCCAGTATTGCCACAGGATCGCGAGGAAACGACGACGATCAATTGAGGGTCATAGGATCGCGAATGACCTCAGCCCAGATGGAGGATGCCCAGCGCCGGATATTCAGTTGGCGGCAGCGCCAGACGATGAAAGCTGCCGCGTCGGGCGCTTCCCAGAGAATTGCCATGCCAGCTATATCAGATAAGTGAAGGGTGTTGGAGGCAGCATCCGACCCACGGGCTGGCGTTTCGAGACTCCCCGCATCCGGGCTAGACCTGTGATGCTGAGGATCGAACGGACCGTGGCGCGAACACGTGCTCTCCTTTCGCCAGCTCGGGGCAAATCGGAGTTGGATTCAACCCCGAGCGCCGCTAGAGCCCGCTACATCCGCCGTGGTCTGCCCCAGGCAGTGTCTGCAGCCCTCCTCACACCAGTACCGCCAGAATCCGAAGATCGCGAGCGAGACCAGGACGGATGTGGGGCATTCTGCCGAGACGCTAGGACGGAATCAGCGCTGTCGCGACTGCGCTGGGGGTTTTAAGCCTTGTGAGTTTGAAATGTCCTATTCAGACCTACGATCCTGCCCAAGAAAGGTCAAAGCTGGGGTATGTCATTTCCCCCAGGTCCTACCCGTCTGCCGATTGCAGTGTTCACGTTTGCGCTCTTTCTGATATCAACGGCAGGCGTTGCAACTTCGGCCTCTCTCCCGGGAGCTCTCGCGGCCAGTCCATCGAGCGCCAGCTTCGGCAATATTCAGGTGGGTAGTAGCCAGACTCGGCATGAAGTATTGACGAACTCCGGCAATTCGACGGTCGCGATTTCAAAGGCCACCGTTACCGGTGCAGGATTTCGTTTGAGCGGTTTAAACTTGCCTTTGAGTCTTAATAAAGGACAGAGCGTCACTTTTAGTATTCTCTTCACTCCAAAAGTGGTGGGCAGCGCGAGCGGGTCAATCGCCGTGGTTTCGAATGCTTCGAAGCCGACCTTAACCATCGCTCTGGCTGGCAGCGGTATCCCCGCTGGCCGCTTGACTTCCAGCCTGACTGTCTTCAACTTCGGCAGCGTGACCATCCGCACCAGCAAGACTCTGACGGCCACTCTTACCGCCACAGCGTCAAGCGTGAGGATCTCTTCGGCAACTTCTACCAGTCCAGAGTTTAGTCTAGGTGGTTTATCCTTTCCTACCACGATCGCGGCCGGTCAGAGCGCGTCGTTCGCCCTGACCTTCACTCCGCAGACCAGCGGTACGGCCTCCGGGATCATTTCTTTCCTCAGCAACGCGGCCAATTCACCGACGGTCGAGACCTTGACGGGATCGGGCACGGCAGCACCGCCACACAGCGTCAGTCTCAGTTGGACCACCAGTCCTTCGGAGGTCGTGGGATACAACGTATACCGCGGTGCGACATCGGGCGGTCCGTACACAAAGGTAAACTCGGCCCTGAATGCTGGCACCAGTTACATCGACCCCTCGGTTAAAGCCGGAGCAACCTACTACTATGTGACCACTGCTGTCGCCGGCAGCAGCGTAGAAAGCAAATTCTCAAACCAGCTGCGCGCTGTGATTCCCATCCCTTGAAAAGGGCCGGATTGACCACGCCCGCTGTGCCGATGGCGGCGGGTTAGACAGCGACGACGCAGTTATCCCTGGAATATCCAAAGGGATCTTCAGCCCTTGCTTGCAATTCGGCTGTATTTGTCCCAAGCCATGAGCAGAACCAAGACAAACTGAAGTTGGGAGTGCGAGCTGTTAGCTCGCCAGATAAAGTAATGTATAGTTCGTGCGAAACGAAACCAAGGCCAAGCGGCGTACCGACGACGGACGTGGTCCAAATTCTCACAGAGTCGAGCTCCACGAGAGCATGACGCACCAACCCCAATATCAGGACGCACGGTCGGGAACGCAATCCTGCTCATGTACGGATTTTGCGAAACGAAGCCAATCAGTAGTCATGTTTTCAAATAGATGATATGCGTAGAGGGACCAGGACGGCATCAAACCCGGTTTGCCGATCAGACGGACATCCAGTACGGACAGGTTTTGATTCCGGCGGAGGTCAGCCAATGGGACAAGTGAAATCGAGCCTGGAAGACCTGACCATTTGCGCGAATCGGGCGTACAATTCCGGCAAGGGGAGTCCTCTCGAACGCTGAGGTGAGGAGATTTTTTTGGAGCGATATGAAGAATCAGAAGACAACGAAGCTGTCCGCGGGCGACCAAGAGTTGGTAGGCCTCGTCGCGGTCGGCCTGACGGACGACGAGATTGCCACACAACTCCAAATTCCCCAGCATACGGTCGTGAACCGTATTGCCCGATTGCTCGTAAAGCTTGGTGCTCAGGATAGGGTAGAAATTGTTTTGTACGCGTATAGCGACCCTTCGATGCGCCAGCGGATCAGCTCTGGGGTTATCCATAAAACTCCGAAAAACCCCCAGGCGCAAACTCGCAGTGGGAAGCGGAAAGTCAGCTAAGGCTGGTAGTCCAGGCAATAACCTCTTTCTGGAGGCCAATCCATGTTCCGAGAGGAGCGCCGGAGCGAGCGTAGATACCCGATTCGGCAAGCAGCTTTCGTGAAATTCCAGACCGGGGAAAGGCCTGAAGTCGAGACCGTCGCAGAGAATGTGAGCGCCCACGGCCTCCTGCTGCGGTGTGAAACGCGAATTCCCATTCGTTCGAAAATAGAAGTAACTCTCTGTTTTCCTGATGCCCTTCCCCTGGAAGGAACGGGCGAGGTTTTGCGAGTGGAGCAGCCATCCGCAGGCGGGGCATTCCTTATCGCCGTCAGGTGTGAGGCACCATGGGACTTTTCGCGGTAGCCGCGTCCAGCGGGATGCTTCCATCACGCGATGGGGCGATGGTAGAACGCGGCGCCCGCACCGAGCAAGGAACCTTCGGCAATATCAAGTAGAACTGCATGGAGGGCTGCACTCCCAAACCATTCTCCTCCGTAAGAAATGAGGGTTTGGAGGCACAATGGCATCACGACAGCTATTGTGGAAGAAAAGACACTTGAAGCTGGGGCTATGCGCTCTGTGCTCACAACCTCGTTATCTGGGCACTACCTTGTGCAAGGTCCATCTCAAAAAGGAGAGAGTTTCAAAACGTTCATCGCATGGTTTTAAGCCTTGGCAACCCGGCGGAAAAGGTAGACCACCAGCTAACGTAATAAATCTGTTGTGAGGAAATCCAACGGAAGCACCAGCCAAAAACAAAAAGCGGGATTCGCGTGCCTGTGCTGTGGGCAAGGCAAATGCAATCTCCACCGCGCCGAAGACCCTGGCATCGACTTGCTGCCCGAATGCACGGTGGCGAAGCACCGGACCGCGAACCGCTGAGGGATTGGCCCGGTCGCGCGTAGGTGTCGGCAGTGTCGTAGATATTCTGCCGAGCTCCGACCTGAGCAAAATTGCTCACCGTCAAGGCCACGACAACTCATTTCGACCCTGGAAGCTGGGCTGGCAGAACATGAAAAATCGGTTTGCCTCTTTCCGCGACGATTCCGAACTAGCCCATGGTGGTAAACTGTAAACTTCCTGGCAGAAGGTAGACCCGGTGTCACTTCTCCTGTTTAGCCGCGCGTTTTATCCGAACCTCGTGAGGGCGACTATGGCCGGTAACGGGGTAACCATGGTAGGAGCGCTTCTTTCTCGATTTTCGCACAAAGGTTGGTTGCTTTTTCCCTTCGGGGACCGGGGCCTTGGAGCGCTCGGTGATGTCGTTTTCAATACTTGTTGGGTTTTCGTTTTGATCTGCGTGGGAACGATACTCCGGCAAACTTACTCAACAAAAAGACGCTCACAAGTTCGGCGGTGACGAGGCAGTGTACAAGGGCACTGTCCGACGTTTCGCGGTGTGTGCTTAAATACATTTTTGCTTCTACCCAATGTGCGACGGCCGCTGCGCATTCGCGCCAGACTGCGGTTGAATCAACCTTTCAAGATCGCGAGACCTTTCCTGACGAGGAGGCCTTTCGCACACCGACTGGGAATTCCATTGCCCTTTGGGACGGTGTCGATTCTAAACTGTTAAGCTACTTGTCATCCTGCACCCCAGTCGCGAGGGCCTTCTCGTGTCCGAGTCGGTGAAAGCGACGATGCTGAGCAATATTCAAGGACCGGCGGCATATATATTGCGGTTGTCAGCCGTTTTCGGCCTCTATCTCACAGCTGGAGAGATAGGACTTTCCTCACCATTCACAAGCGGCAATGTCTCGCCATTCTGGCCAGCCTCTGGGATTGCTTTAGCCAGCGTTTTGCTATGGGGCTACCGCATGTGGCCAGCGATTGCTGCCGCTGCATTCCTGGTAAATTTCTGGAGCCCAATTCCTACTCAAGCAGCATTAGGTATCGCTGTTGGAAACACCTCAGCGGCGCTAGTCGGGAGTCTCCTGCTGCATCGCCTGGGGCGTTTGAATCTCAGTCTCGACCGGCTGCGGGATGTCATCGCACTCCTCTCGTTAGGAGCATTGGTTAGCCCGGTTGTCGCCGCCACGATTGGCACGACGACTTTGTCCTTGACTCATGTAAAGGCATGGTCCGGGTTCGGCACGGCGCTGCCAGTGTGGTGGTTCGGAGATGCGATGGGAGTATTGATTGCGACTCCGTTGGTCCTATCTGCGCGACAAGTGCGCCCCTTGTGGCTGCGGTTTGGCAGCTTTGAAGTCCTTAGTCTGTTTGCGGGAACGATTGTGACCAGCCTTTTAATGTTTAGTCAGGCCTTGGGGCAATCGGTACGCGACGACGTTTTGGCTTTTGCGGTTTTTCCATTCGTGATTTGGGCTGCTATTCGGTTCCGCTTAGTCGGTGCTTCAATAGTTTGCCTTCTCGTAGCGATGATTGCGGTTTGGGGCACAGCTCACGGAAACGGCCCGTTTGTAAAGCATGACCCAATACACAATGCTATTCTTCTGCAATCGTTTCTCGCGGTGCTTTCCGTGAGCGGGCTTTCCCTGGCCGCGGTCATCAGTGAACGCGCACGAGCTGAATATGCGCTGCGCAACCTTTCTCGCCGGCTCATGCAGCTTCAGGATGAGGAACGTAGGCGACTCGCGCGTGAGTTGCATGACAGCACTGGGCAAAACCTTGTCGCATTGCAGATGAACCTCGCGGCACTGAACCAGCGAATCTCTCGAAGTGATCGCGGGAGCGCTGATCTGCTCGCCGACAGCATAGGAATCCTCGATCGCGTGGTGAAGGAAATACGTACGCTGTCTTATTTGTTATACCCGCCCCTTTTGGATGAAGCCGGCCTGCCTTCAGCGCTGCAGTGGTATATCGACGGCCTGGTGCAGCGCGGTAGTCTCGCGATTGATTTGCACATTTCGTCGGACGTGGGTCGACTACCGCAAGAACTTGAGACCGCAATTTTTCGAATTGTGCAGGAATGTCTTACGAACATCCATCGCCATTCTGGCAGTTCTGTTGCCAGAATCGCCCTGACTACAAAGCGTGGTCAAGCCATCTTGAGGATCCGTGATGAAGGAAGAGGAGTGCCCGCACAGCTTCTCGGCGATCCAGCTGCAAACCCTTCCAGCTTTGGCGTAGGGATTCGGGGAATTACGGAGCGAGTACGCGAACTAGACGGTAAGCTCCGAATAAAGAACGCGATGCCGGGCACTATTGTCGAAGTGATCCTGCCACTTCAGAGAGAAGATTCAGGTGGATTAAAAGAAACGCCGGGAAATGCCACGCGACAAAAGCAGGGCGCCTGAGGTGTTCCCAGATCGCGTCTAAACAGCCTTGGTCTCCCGGCATGCTTTCTAGCAGGAATCTCATCTCCCGCGACAGCAAGACGCCTATGATCTAGATCAAGGGGACCGCGTAACTGACCTGATGGGCTCGACGCAGGAATCATTACCACTGCACCAATTCGACTCGGCGATTCTTCGCCCTCCCAATTTCGGCTTCATTGGACGCGACCGGGGAATAGATCCCGCAGCCGAACGCATCGAGACGGTTCGCGCCGATTCCGTACTTGCTGGTGAGTTCCGCTACGACGCTCGTTGCACGCCTGTGGCTCAAGTCGAGGTTATAGTCTGGCTTTCCCTGGTTATCCGTGTGCCCGACAACGTGCAAGCGAAGAGAAGGCTCGCTTTTCAAAAGCTTTGCGATTTCAACCAGGGCCGACTGTGATTCGGACTTGACTGCATCCTTGTCTGTATCGAAGTACAAACCGTAAACCGCCACCTCGCCTGAATCGTGAATTGCCTGTTTCATGTCATCCGCGTTCAGGAATGCCATTTTCTTTTCCAGCACGTCGGGCGAGATGACCACGAGTTGTGCCAGAGCCCGGCCCTTCTGAACTCTGCCCTCCAGGCGCTCGGGAATGACGCCATCGTTGTACGCGGTCACAAAAACCATGTAATAGGTAGGTTTGGCATCTCGACTCTGACCCACCATCAGGCGTTCATCGGCACCGTCATAGGTAAGGATTTGGGCGAGGTCGCAGTCGTTGTCGATCTTGTCAAAGGTGCTGCCAAAATCACCTGGCTGCCCAGCACTCTTCTCATACTGAACCTCGATGCCCAGGCGCTGAAACTCCTGCTTGTAGTTGCGAAACAGTTCGGCCGGCGACCGCCCGGCTGGAGCCAGGTAGGTGTAATAGCTTACCTGGCCCTCCACCGGCTTGCTCTTTTCGTAGACCGGTGGACTGAAATTTGTAGGTGGGCCGAGCGGTAATAGATACTCATCAAGCATGGGGGAACGATAGCCGATTATCTCGCTTCCTTCGTAACGCTTCATCCCCGCCGGATCTTTGGAGTTGGGTAGATCCTGACCCGCACTTGTGAGGATCGCACCTGAAAACAAAACGCAGAGAGCAGGTATTGCTTTGAGAACTCGATTCAACACGCCTCCTCATTATCATAACCGAGATTGTTGGCTGGTCGAGATGCGAGGCCAGACTGCCTTTCGCTCGCTAATGATTCCGACACGTAACTTTGTCATTGGGGGATGGCCGAGTCTGTGCAAAAGAGCTCAGATCGCGCATAAAGTTCGTCGCCGGCTAAACCGGATATCTTGACGGTGCATGGGGTTCATCCGAGGAATTCCTCTAGCGAAAAAAGACGGCCTACAAACGAAAACGCCGCAAACTCAGTTCAGTCCCTGGGGCGTTCCTTGAACAGCCCTCCCCCGAAGTCTGCTCGCCATC
>Ga0207100_1231_pt1 | contig 10994 bp, 8 predicted proteins | sample Alteio_BWMinHeat_82_FD_153520 | JGI IMG/M metagenome (GOLD analysis project Ga0207100, IMG submission 153520) | Enriched cells from forest soil in Barre Woods Harvard Forest LTER site, Petersham, Massachusetts, United States -... | ecosystem: Environmental > Terrestrial > Soil > Temperate forest >...
ACGTGCTTCGGTTTGAACATGGCCGACTATTGGACGTGAGTTCCGAGTTTCAGGATGTTACTGACCAAATGATTGCGAAGGTACGGGAGAAACTCAACCCCGCAGATCTTCAGCACTTTATGGCGAGTGACACCAAGCTGCGACAAGGCTCTGGCATGTCGCCGGAGGAATTGGCGCAACTGCCGCGGTTGCGCCGGGTGAAGATTCAAGTCCTGGAAATTGTGTGGGCGTACCTGTACAGTGGCCGCGAAAAAGAGGCATGGCGTGCACTTGCGGATATGTGGCCGAATGGAGATGTTGAGCGGATTCGCTCGGAAATTATCGCCGCACGGGCTAGGGGAATGCATCTTCAACTTGACGGTGTGTCAAACGGGGTCGTCCCAACTGACGAAAACCCCGTCATGGTTTACGATTCGACCGACAAACCCGCTAAGCCCATCATGGTTCGATACTATCCACCATCCGGGGCCCCCGACGCACCGCTCGTGAAGGGAAAAGTACGGGTGAATTTGGTGGTCGATTCTGCTGGCAAAGTTCGGTCGGTCAAAGTTTCAGGTAAGCAAGAGGCTTCGGAATATCTCAAGAGATCGAGCGATGAGTGGAAGTTCATCCCGGGGCTGGTTGAGGGTCGACCCGTCGCGAGCCGGGTGCGCATGACACTTACACTGGCGCAATAAACCCGGGGAGACGAGCACTTTGCTTCAACAAGCGATCGGACCTGTGCTTCAGGTTCGGTGAGGATGTTCTAAGGATCGTCTTGACCGGGCGGTTTCGTCCGGTCAACGTGCGAGTGATTCACCAGAATGTAATTTCGAAAAAACCAGCGGGCTAATTGCTTAAGTGTTTGCTGATGGCTTTGGTTCATGGAACATATCCAGTCTGGCTTTTCCAAAGACTGGTTTCAGCTTTTCATCGGCTACGATCTCCCGCAGCTTCTTCGGGTCTTGCAGTTTATGCTTCCTAATGTACGCCCATACCTTCTTCGCAACCTGTGGCCGGGATATGGGAGCGGATGATCCCAGTACCTCGGCTAGCTGCGGTGAGGGCGCATCGCGCTTTCGGTCCATGCCGTTACGCATTCGCTGCTCCCCTGCCAAAGCAAAACTGAGGGCAAGAGGCGACCCGAAAGATGTCCCAAAATATCAGCCCCAGGGACCATAGTCCACGGTACTTCCGAGATCCACCGGTCAACGTACGAAATGCGCAAGACGAAGCATGTAGGTAGGGCAACTCCTCAACAGGATGTGCTGTTCGCAAAATTCGTGCTTCCGTCATAGGTCGCTGTAACCGTGTGCGATCCCGCCGTGAGCGTTGACTTGCCGAAGGCACTTCCGCTCGAATCGAGTTCCAGTTCCCAGCGTAGTCGCGCCCTGTTTGAAAAACATGGTCCCCGTGGGTGCCGTGGCTGCCGCTCGAGTTGACGGTCGCTGCGAAGGTCACCATCTGGCCGACACTGTAAGGGTTCGGTCCCGAGGTCAACGTGGTCGTGGTTGGCTCCTTGTTGACCTTCTGCGTCACCGTCCCAGAACTGGTGGCGAAAGTGGCATCACCGGCGTAGACGACAGTGATCACTTCGACCCTGGCGCTTAGAGTTGCTGTGCTGAGCGTGGCGCTGCCGCCGCTCAGAGTGCCCGTACCTAGCACTGTCGCACCGCTCTTAAAGGTTATCGTCTCGCCATCTGGTGGTGGCCCCTGGCCCGAACTGACCGTCGCCGTAATTGTCACCGACTGCCCGTAAGTCGATCGATTCGGAGCGGCAGAGACTGTGGTCGTGGTTGCGAACTTATTTACTTTCCGTGAAACGCTGCCGCTGCTGGCGGCGTATTTCGCCTCCCCAGCATGAGATCCTGTGATCGCGTAAGTGCCTGCCGCCAGAATCGACGTGCTGACGCTAACGGTGCCACTGCTCAGCGTGGCCGTACCGGAGTGCCGTGGCTCCCGCTTTGAAGCGCCACCGACACGCAGCGGAGGCGTTCTACACGTACCGCATCTGCAACCGGCCTTGTAGGCGCATAATGTTGCAGCGACCTATGACGCGAGCACGAACTTTACGATCAGCACAAAGCGGTGCAGACAAAAACGAAAGAGACTAATAGGAGGAAAACTTCTCTTATATATAAGGGCAAAACCACTCATGAGAAAGCTCACTCCGGTAACAACCATTGTTCTAACGTTCGCATTTGCGGTTCTGAGCCGGCCTGCCGGGGCCCAGACCATCGTCTCCACCTTCGCCGGCAATGCCCAGCATACGGCTGTTTATATTCCCGCCGCCCAGGACCTGAATTCCATTCACTGGAAGACGTCCATTGATCTGAACAACAGCGGGGCCTTTGCCCATTATGGTGGCCCTTTGCTCACCCCCGCCAACACCATCTTCGTGCCCGTGAAGACGGCAACCAATGGCTTCCAGATCAATGTCTTCAATGCGGCCAACGGAGCCGCGCTGTACGCGCTCACCACCGATTACATCATGCCGCCGCACAACTGGATCCTCCCTTATCAACCTGCGCTGGCCACGGGTTCATTCGGCACCCGGCTCTACTATCCAGGCGCCGGGGGTACGATTTACTACATTGATAATCCCGACTCCACCAGCCACGGCGCGCCCGTCCAGCAGGTCTTTTACACCACGCTGGCCAACTACCAGGCCAATGCCTCGGGCTTCAACTCAACAGTGTTCATCAACACCCCGATTACCACCGATAGCACCGGCGACGTCTTTTTTGGTTTCCGCGTTCAGGGAACCGCACCTGCTCCGTTGAGCACCACCCAGAGCGGCTTTGCCCGCATCGACCCCAACGGGAACGCTACATTTGTTCTGGCCGGCACCGCCGCCAATGACACCAATATCGGACGTGACACACACAACTCCGGCCCCGCCCTGAGCAACGATCAGGCGACCCTTTACGTGGCCGTGAAGTCTGCCAGCACCGCGACTTACGGCTACCTGCTCGGCCTGGATAGCACCACGCTGGCAACGAAATTCAAAGTGTTCCTGAAAGACCCGCGAAGCAATAATGCCAACAACGCCAACCTTATGGACGACAGCACCGCCACTCCCATGGTGGGTCCCGACAATGACGTCTACTTTGGCATCTTCGGCAACCCGGCCAACGGCTCGCGCGGCTTCATGCTTCATTTCAGCAGCGATCTCACGGTGGAGAAGGCCCCCGGAGGCTTCGGCTGGGACAATACCCCGGCCATTGTGCCGGCCAGCATGGTGCTCTCCTATACCGGCACGTCGTCATATCTGCTCTTCTCCAAGTACAACAATTACGCCAATGTCCCGAATGACAGCGCCGACGGCGTGAACAGGATCGCCCTTCTCGATCCCAACGCCACCCAGGTAGATGTTCACCCCTCTTCCAACGGCATGTTAGTCATGCGTGAAGTGCTTACTATCATCGGCCCCACTGCCGACCAGGAAAATCGCTCGGCCAGCTTGCCCCTCGCAGTGCGCGAATGGTGCATCAACACGCCCGCTGTCAATCCAGCCACCACTAGCGTCTTCACCCCTAGCGAAGACGGCCGCGTCTATCGCTGGAACCTGGTATCCAATTCATTGACTCAATTTCTGCAGATCGGCGCAGGCATTGGCGAGCCCTATGTGCCCACCGTCATCGGTCCAGATGGGACGGTCTTCACGCTCAATGGGGGCAGTCTGTTTGCGCTAGGCAGCCTGACTGGCGTCGGCATCAACGTGACCTCTTCCACTCCTGATGTCCGTAGCGTGGTGGCCGGCCAATCGCTGACGTTCACCGCGGCGGTCACTAACACGGGCGCTCCTGGGAACGCCCCCACCGGCACCGTAACCTTCCAGGACACCGTTTACTTCGTGCCCAGCCCGGGCAATCTGACTAGCACCACGACGGTGCTGGCGTCCAACGTTCCCCTGGATGGCACGGGCCATGCGAGCGTTACCACCTCAGAGCTCACCGCAGACACTCATTTCGTAACCGCCATCTACAGCGGTGACGCCAACTTCAGCACAGGCAATGCCGCACTGATCCAAACAGTTCATGGCTATGCGTCGAACACTGCGCTCGCTTCCTCGCACAATCCATCGAGTGTCGCCCAGGCAGTTACCTTCACCGCCACAGTAGTGGCAACGCCTCCCGGGATCGGCACGCCCACCGGCATGCTGGCCTTCCAGGAAGGCAACAATATCCTGACCCAGGTTCCACTGAATGGCAGCGGCGTCGCCTCTTTCAATACCTCAGCTCTGACCCTTGGAAGCCATACCGTCAGCGCGGTTTATGCCTCCGACACGGCTTTCGCCGCCAGCAGTGGAAACACGGTACAGGTTGTCCAGAGCGTGATCACCACGACCACCACGGTAAGCTCGTCGCCCAACCCGTCCACGCTCGGCCAATCGGTCACCTTTATGGCCTCCGTCACCTCCGGCTCAGGCGTGCCCGCGGGCGCGGTCACATTCACCGAAGGGTCCACGGTTTTGGCCGCCAATGTCGCTGTTGACGGCAACGGCCACGCGGCGTTCAGTACTGCGGCGCTGGCTGAGGGCAGTCACATCATCACCGCTACCTTCACCGGGGCCAGTGGCTGGGCCAACAGCAGTGGAAGCGATAACGTATCGCCTCAGGTGGTGAATAAATCCGCCACCACCACGGCGCTGGGTGCCTCTCCGAACCCGTCGTTCGTCGGGCAGACGGTCACCTTGACCGCAACTGCCGTGGGACTGTTTGGTGGCTCGCCCACGGGAACAGTAACGTTTAAGAAGGGGACGACGACGCTGGGGACGGGAACTCTAACCAACGGCAGCGCCAGTTTCAGCACGTCTTCCCTTGCGCTCGGTTCCGCCACTTTCGCTGCAGTTTACAGTGGGGACAACAACTTCCTTGGCAACACCTCGAACAGCGTGACGCAGAGCGTGAAAAAGATCACTACCACGACGAAGGTGAGTTCTACGCTGAATCCGTCGTTTGTCGGTCAATCCGTGACCTTCACTGCAACAATTACCTCCGGCTTTGGACTGCCACCACCCGATGGCGAAACGGTAACTTTTAAGCGGGGAACTACGACACTCGGAACGGCCCCGCTGAGTGGAGGGAGCGCCAGCATCAGCACCTCGTCTCTAGCGGCAGGCTCGTACACGATCACAGCTTCGTATGCTGGAGACGCGAAGTACGTCGCAAGCAGCGGCAGCCTGTTGCAGAAGGTAAATAAGTACGCAACAACGACTGCAGTCTCTGCCGCTCCGAACCCATCGACCTATGGGCAGTCGGTAACACTTACGGCGACGGTCAGTTCGAGCCAAGGAGCACCACCAGACGGCGAGATTGTCACATTTAAGAACGGTGCGACAGTACTGGGCACGGGCACTCTGAGCGGCGGCACCGCCATGTTCAGCACAGCAGCACTAGGTGTAGGGTCGAAGACGATCACTGCCGTCTACGCCGGTGATGCTACTTTAGCCACCAGTTCGGGGACGGTCACGCAAAAGGTCAACAAAGCCGGCACCACGACCACGCTAACCTCAGACCCGAACCCGTCCACCGTCGGGACGACCGTGACGTTCACAGCAACCGTCACCTCGAGCGGCGGCACACCCACGGGGACCGTGGCGTTCAAGCAGGGCGCGACTACGCTGGGAACAGGAACCCTCAATCCATCGGGAACGGCGACCTTCAGCACGTCAACGCTCACGAAGGGATCACACAGTGTTGCCGCGACCTATAACGGGAGCACGAACTTTGCGACGAGCACGTCGGCTTCGGTGACCCAGGTTGCGCAATGACGCCCCAGTCGAATGGCAAACTGACTAATCGCGCTCGCTAGAGCGGCTCTTGTGGCGGTGGTGCGGGTTCCAATGAAGTTACTGACAATGCTCCTTGCCAGCCAAGACTATCAAGGTAGACCGAGAAGGCGACTTGCGAACTGTTCATTTCCAATGCATAGCCATTCGTTTGTGTGATATCTGATTTCTTGATGATCGCGGCAATCGGAGCAAATGAATTTGGATATATCCACGCCTCAACGCTTATTGCGCTGGTTGGATTCAGCTAACTACCACCGGTCAAGCTAAACGCCTGGCCAACCTGTCCGGCGGCAAAAGTTGCTCCTGCCTGCAGAGTGCCGTCATTGCCGTTCACAATGTCATTCGCATCTCCTTCGCCCCGGCCACCAGCTCACAACACCGGAAGGCGCTTGAACGCAGGCTTGCTCCGGCGGAGGAGATTGGGCGAACGCGCTGGCAACTAAGATGATGGGAAGGAGGCAATGCCCTGGTATGGAAGTGGGATTTCCGATGCGCATCAGACCTTCAAAGTGCGCGGCCTCAATGTGGTTGCTACGGCTGCGGCCCTACTCAATCAGGGTTCGGTCGTTTTTTGGAAAACCGGAGCCGCCTCGGCCAAGGCGGGTATCGTAAGTCCGATGAGGGGGAGGGCTAACGATAGGATGCAGTAGATTGCTGTTGAGGCTGCGGCCGCGCCAAAAGGTATAAGCTGGCAATCGTGTTGGCTCGCACCTTCCACAGCGCATCAGCGGTTCTGCAGGATGTTCGTGGGCGCACGCTGATCGCTTTCAGCGAAGGACGCGAAAGCGGCGCCCTGCTCTTTGCACAGCCAGGCACAGCCGTTTTCTTGTTCTTGGTTTGAACCAAGCTGACCAGCCTCTTAAGCACTACGCCAACCAAAATAAGGCCCTGCCACTAGAATCCCCGCCAGTGACAGGGCTAGTCAGCCAGAGGATACGAGGTCGCTAACCGTCCTAAAGAGAAATTATCGGCTTGTGCCCTGCCCAAAGGCAAGCTGATATCGGGGTTCGAGACTTGATGGCACCCCCCCACAATTATCTCTTCTTCTTAATTCTTAGCGTGGGACATGACCAAAATAACCACCTCTAGTATTCTCGCTTGTGATCCGGTCACCTTGCGCGCACCATCGAGAGGATCACGCGATTCGGGGCCCGGAAGCCCTTAGTTTTTCAACGCCTTACTGGACAAACTTGGCTCACCGAAGCCGATGTGTTGTTCGCTAAGTTCGCGCCCGTTATAGGTCGCTACAACTTTGTGCGCAACCGCCGTGAGCGTGAGCGCAAAATGTTTCACACCGATGCCTTACTTAGGTTTGGCGTCCGGCGATCCATGCAAGTCCGGTTCCTTAAGTAACACAAATTGAATAAGAAGCAATTCACAGAAGATAATTCCGAAATCCACAGGCGTTCGGTCCGCCACGTGCGTTTGATCGTAAAAACTCGTTGTGCAACGGAAATGCCTTTTGCTGCTCACTGGACGAGCGTGAACGGAGATAACATCGGTGCTATTGGGACCAGCCATTTTGGGGTTCATCGTCGGATTTCTGGTGGGACTCACCGGAATGGGTGGCGGCGCGATGATGACGCCTCTCCTGCTTTGGACCGGGTGGGCAACGCCCATTGTTGCTGTTGGAACTGATCTGGTTTGGAATGCGCTTACCAAAATGGTTGGCGCCACGGTTCATTATCGGCGGAACAATGTAGACCTCAGCTTGGTGTGGCGCCTTGCCATTGGAAGCGTTCCCGGCGCAACCTTGGGGCTGTTCTTGCTGGCTCTTCTTAAGCGATCGGCGAGCGTGGAGTTCGTGGATCACGTGATCGTGCGTGTGTTGGGCGGAACTCTCATCCTTGTGGCTCTGAGCATGATTCTCAAGGGCTTCGCTCGCCACCCAGTTGGAAGTTCTAGGCTTGTTGCCCAAGGCCGGCTGGGGACTTGGCAAGTACCTCTGATAGGCTTCCTGGTCGGTGTATTGGTCAGCTTTACCTCGGTCGGCAGCGGCAGCTTGATCGTTGCTTCGCTTCTTCTGATGTTCCCTCGGGAACGCTTGAATAAGCTGGTTGGTAGTGATGTTTTTCACGGAATGCTCCTGGTCGGTGTGGCAGCATTCGGACACTGGCATCTGGGAGACGTAAACGTCCCACTGGTGTCCGGCCTTTTGCTGGGATCGGTACCAGGGGTGTGGTTGGGCAGTTCGATCGCCAGCCGCATTCCAGAGGGTGCCCTGCGGCCTGCGGTAGCTACCCTGTTGTTTGTCACAGGAGTCAAACTGATCTAACGACTTTGCGAACGGCCACTGCAGGCGCGTACGTCGATTTGGGGGCTGTGGGCTTCTCATGCGTCACAAGGGGCTCAAAGACGCTGAATGACGCACTTCCTACCGCACCCGATGGCAATGGTTCCCTCGTCCTACTTGGTGGCCTTCTGGGTTTGGGTGCAGCGATCTGCAACCATGTCTATCTGTTTAGCCTGAAAGTCCGAACCTTGCTGGGCGTACGATGCACCGCGCGGAAATGTCGGAGCAGCGAAATGCCTCCCGGCGCGTAAGACCACCGGCAAAGGCTTTGGCCCCTGCACGAGCAGCCGCTGAGACGCTAAACTCTCGCCGGTCGACTGAAGCCGATGTCGTTGTCGAAGACATCATTGTCCACTACGAAAAGCCCGCTATATATCTACGTGGTCCGGCAACAAAGAAACGACCGGCGATCATGTCTATCTAGATTCAATTCCGGGAATGCCGCTGGATAGAGACTACGCTCCGGCACTTCTTACCACCGCAAACCGCATACACCACTGTAGTTACTCTCTTGCCGCCGTAGCTGAGCGGCGGTGGCGCCACATCCAGCTTCGACCTTCTGATGCGGGGCGCTTTTTCATAATGCATTGACCCGGTTGTTGGTGTTCTTATCGCGACCGTGCAGCCCTTCATGGCAGCCAGCGCACAGGGTAATCAGGTTCAAATCGTTGTCTGAGCCCTGCTGACTGCGTAGTTGCTTGTGGTGCACCTGCAGGTCTTGTCTGGAACCGCAGACCTGACATCGCCAGCCATCTCTCTTCATGACCTGCTGACAAAGTTGCTTGTATAACTCGGGATCTAACGGTATGCGTGGGCCCTTGGGCTGAAGTCGATTCATGATGCTGTCTGAATTGCCTGGGACAGAAATTCCTGTCGTTCCTCACTGGGGAGGAACTTGAAAAACCTGGTTATAGACTGCAGCAGCATTCGCGGGTCGCTATCGTCCAAGTTTGCCCCCGCCAGAAAATCCGCGCAGATCATCTCCAGACAGTAGCCTCGGGACCTATCTGTGCCTAGCATCAAAGCTGCTGTCTCAATCGCCTGCTCGACTATCGGAATTTGGGTCTTGTACAGCTTGAAGTAGATAATCTCCCACGGTTCCGACTCCCGCCCCGTCAGTTCCTTCTCCACTTCTCTCTTGAACTGATCCTTCGGTAACGAACGGGCCTTGTGCAGCCAGGTTGCACAATCGAACTCCTGCCCATCCCGCCGGGCGACTTTCGCCAATTCCAATCCCTTCGTCCATCCCACTTCCTTCAGCTCCTTTCTGGCTTGTGGTGGCAGATGCTCATGGATCGACATGAGGTAGTAAGCCTTCCGCCTGGACTCCGGGAACCGCCTCGCCAGAAACTCGTCGAAGGACTTCAGTGTCTCCAGCCGCCAGTATTGCTCCGCTCGCACCTCACATAGGTAACGTCCCAGCTCTACGAAGCGGGTATCCCGCTCAGATTCAGACCTTCGCTCCCAAGCCAGGATCTCGTCGATCTTGGTCAGAACGAACATTGAGCTTGGGCAGCATGGGCGGGATCCTAGTACGTAAGCTCGTCAAGCCAACCAAGGTCATCTGCTCCTGGGCGCCGCATAAGCGCCGCTTCGGTCAAATCAGGCCGCCCCAGGCAGAGCCCTATATAAGGACAGCTGGTGCAGGGGTTCTTGGGGGAAACGGATACCACTGTGGGGCAGGAACTCCGCGGCTTCGATCCGCCGGATCGAGTCCTGGACCAGGTGGCCGAACTCCTCGCGCTCTGCGTCGCTGATGGTTATCCCATCCCCTTATGCCCCCATACCAGCACGACTCCACAACATTCCGTTCCAGCACCCTACCAGGGGGTGTAGCAAAATCCCCTCGTGCCGTATATACCTCGCAATGCATTGACGGGATAGTGTGTGGCGCGTGCTGCGATGTACACACCCCGATTTGGCAATGTGCGTTGGATCCCCTATTTATGCGGGTGCGATCGCTATGACATGCGCGAAAGGCGCGTCATTGCTGGGGACGCGCGTGCGAGGTGGAGAGAGCGGACCACAAAAGCGGCGGAACGACGGAGAGAGTACATCCCTCTGAGCGATCTATAGCAGGTCCCCTTTTCCCCGGTATAGCGAGGTTTCAGCTTGACCGGGGCTTGTGAACGCGGGTACATTTTCAAAACCCCCCGGGTAACTAGACTCAGGACTCCGCAATCAGGCTCCGAATTCGATAGTCCACACTACCGGTTAGATCGTGCAAGGTGCGGTGCGTGCCGTTCGTAGGTGTGCGTCTTGGGGAGAAATCCTGTGCAATCTATACGTGGAAGATCGCCTCTTACTTACCTCCATTTTCTGCGCTTCTCATCCGCGGCATTCATCGCGCTGATTTCATTCTTTGCGGTATTAAGCGCTCATGAGACCGCTGCACAAAATGCGATTCTGATTCAAGGGAGGGTGACAGATAGAAGTACGGGTTTGCCACTGGCAGGTGTGTCGGTTTCGGGATTGACGGCGACGGACGCCAATGGCCAGTACACGCTGGATGGGACGCAGGTGACGAATACCAGCGGGACGCTTTCGTTCACATTGCACGGTTACTACGTGAACACGCAGTCGTATTCAATTACCACACCACCTGTCCAGGTGGACGCCACCTTGCTCCCAGGAGGCCCTGTGGTGCAAGGGACTGTAGTCGATTCCGTTACGCAACAAGGAATCGTGGGTGCGACAGTGCAGTTTTTCGGCAGTGGTGGTGAGCTCGCCGGAGGCGGTGTTCTGGTGTCAACGACCACGGGTCCAAACGGTGTCTACACCATGGACAGCTCACTTTTCACTGAGGCTGCAGCCGTTTCGATCGGTTTCACAAAGTTCGGAACCTTTGGGATGATTGCGGCTCCCGGATATCTTACGTTAACGCCCGCAGGTTTCACCGCAGTTCCCCCTTACCCAGTCACTCAG
>Ga0207100_1232_pt1 | contig 10971 bp, 8 predicted proteins | sample Alteio_BWMinHeat_82_FD_153520 | JGI IMG/M metagenome (GOLD analysis project Ga0207100, IMG submission 153520) | Enriched cells from forest soil in Barre Woods Harvard Forest LTER site, Petersham, Massachusetts, United States -... | ecosystem: Environmental > Terrestrial > Soil > Temperate forest >...
TGAGAGCCTCTTCCGGGCCGGGATTCGTCCCCGTCGGATGGCCGGCAGGCTTACCCGGGCCGAACTGCTTCGGCTGCACGCCGCCATTCAGCAGGTACTTCGTGAAGCGATTGCTCTGGGTGGATCGTCGGTCTCCGACTACGTTGACGCGGACGGAGTCGAGGGATTTTTCCAATTCGAGCACAGGGTCTATTTACGCACCGGCCAGCCTTGCCTGGTCTGCGGCGAGTCGATCCGCCGAATTGTCCTTGGCGGTCGCGGAACCCACTATTGCGCGAATTGCCAAGCGTAGAAACAGGAGAACAAAAACTTGGATACCCGGAACTACGCCATCCCTTTGGATGGCAGATATGATTTTACGAAGTCCACTGCGTTTTCCCCTACCATATTCAGAAGATATGCCCACGGCAAACTTTCGTAAGTCGCTGATTTCAAATAATCAAGGTAACGGCACGCTGATTGCAATTAGGTAGACAGCCAGCGACGTATAGGCACGACTTCAAGTGCCATTTCGATCAGCTCCGGTGGACCAGAGCAGGTTCCAATGAGAACCGCCGAAACCGGAGCTTCAAGTCCGACAAATCAGAGTAGAGTCTGGCGGGCTTATTTCAGGGAGGCCAGTGATTGGCTCTTCGAAGATGAGGAAAAAAGGAGAGCCACCGGCAACGGTGGCTTTCCTTTTTGATCCAAATGTGTCCCTACTAGCGAAGGACATACTTGCCACGCGGATGGTGTTGCGAGTACTATCAATTTTGCCTATCGAGCGGCTGAGGCCAAACGGGTTGGGATGACCGAAAGCTCGCCGCATTACTCGAGAGTCAAGCAATTCAACTAGCGCGTGTCGCCGCTGGCCCGGACCGACGTTCTACGACGGGGCATGGATTCTTGTGGTGGACACCTTCATTTGAAGTGCGAGTTGATGAATCGATAAGCCGTTCCATTGGAAACGCATTTTTCGGCAGTGTTCCTTTTCTCATGCGTCCAGCGATCGCTGTCAGAGCCTCGCGATGGAACCACTTTGATTAGCAGGCGATCACGAATGAACCCTCAGCGGCTCCCCCGCCGAAATCAGCTGCAACTACCGTCAACGCACCAGGAAGTGCAAGAATGACAATAGAACAGAACCAGCCTCAGGCCACGCCGTCTACAGCGGCGCCAGCGCCGCAAGGCCAGGGCCCGCAAGGGCAACCCCAAGGACACCGCCGTCGCCGTCGCCGTCGTAAAGGCCAAACGGGCAGCAGCAAAGGCCAGTCCACTCCCCAGGCAAACGGTCAGCCCGTCCAGTCATCCCAGTCCAGTCAAGGCCAAAAGCAGAAAGCTTCCAGCCAGGGCAGGTTCTTTCAGAAGAATAGCGGCGCCAACGGACAAGGAAACAATCAAGGCGGTGGTCGTCGCAAGGGCAAGCAGCGCCGACAGCAGGTATTCGTTGGACCGATGGATCATAGTTATCGGGTCGCCAACGGCAACCTGGCGGATGGTCCGCCCTCCACGATGGAGTATCGCGCCAGCGGCAATGGTAACGGCAACGGCTATTTCAGCGAGCCTATTCCGATAGAGCCCGTGGTCGCCCCAATCCGGGAAGATTCTCCGATCCGAATCTATTGCTTCATCGAAGACCTGTTTTTCCTGGCGAAAATCCAGGAGACCGCCAGAAAACTGGGCGTCAAGGTCGGCTTTGTGAAGGGCGATAAGGAGACGGTCGCCAAGTTGACCGGCGGCGGCGAAGACCAGCGGCCATCGCTGATCGTTTTCGATCTCAACAATGCCAACGCCAAGCCCCTGACGCTGATTCCCAAGATCAAGGCCAAACTGAAGCGCGGCACCTCGGTCATCGGCTTCCTCTCGCACCTGCAGGGAGATCTGAAGGCCAAAGCGATTGAGGCAGGCTGCGATATGGTGATGCCGCGTTCTGCGTTTTCGCAGAACTTGCCGAATCTGTTGCGACGGCACGGACTCGACGCAGAGGTTGAGACCCTGGAAGCCTGAGAGAAGAGCCAAGGCAAGTATGGCCCCGACAGCTCGCTCGCCGATCATTCGGCTCGGGCCTACTCGGTTCATGTTTGCTGCTCCGGTAGGCCACTGAAGGTCCCGGTCGAAGAGTTTCTCTCGTTAGCTACCGCGAGGCGGCCAAGCCGGCGCCGGCTTCTACTTTGACGATCTCGCCGTCACGCATATGAAGAATGCGGTCGGCAATCATCGCTGCCTCGGGATTGTGAGTAATCATCAACACCGTTTGCCGGAATTCCTGGTTTGACCGGCGCAGCATCCCCAGCACGATATCGGAATTCTTCGAGTCGAGGTTGCCGGTCGGCTCATCTGCCAGAATGATGGCCGGGCGAGTCACCAGGGCGCGCGCGATGGCGACGCGCTGCTGTTCGCCCCCGGAGAGTTCCGACGGACGGTGATGAAGGCGCCCACCGATTCCCAACAAGTCCGCCAGGTGTTCCAGGTACCCGCGGTCAAGCGGTTCCTTTCGGCCGGAGATCTCGTAGGCTATTTCGATGTTTGACAGCGCCGACAAGGTCGGCAGCAGATTGAACTTCTGAAAAACGAAGCCGATCTTCGACCTGCGCATACGCGTACGCTCGGCGTCGTTCAGATGGGCGAAATCGACTCCATCAATCTTGATGCTGCCCGATGAGGCGCGGGTAAGACCGCCTAGAATGTAGAAGAGCGTCGACTTGCCGCTGCCGGAAGGCCCGACAACACTGACGAACTCGCCGGGCTCGACGGAGAAAGAAGCGCTTCTAAGTGCTGGGACTTCGATCTTACCCGCACGATAGATCTTCCCAAGCTTCTCTGCGGAAATAATGGGCTGCACGACTTTGATTGTAAATGCAGCCCCCTCGGACGCCGGCGGACGCGGTTCCCGGGACCTTCTCCCGGGCTATATGAAGTGTCCTGGCTGAAGGCCGGGCGAGCCGTTGCGCACTCGGTCAAGAGGCTATCGCCTTTTCAAAGTGACCGTGGTTGCCATCGAGGGCCTTGGAAGCGAAAGGCATGCCGCAAGTTCCTCTCTTGGGACCACGCTTCCGGGCGATCATGATTCGGATTTTCTCGAGCAGTTCTGCCGGGGCGGAAGAGCCCTTGGCCAGAAAGGCATCGGCGTTGCCGGCACGATCTCCAGACTTGACCGTGCCGCTAATGAGGATCATGGGAATTTCAGGCGCAAACTCCTTCAGGCGGCCGATCAGCTCATTGCCATCCATTTGCGGCATAAGCAAGTCACTCAGCACCAGGTCAATGGCCCCCCTGCGAAACGCCACCAGCGCCTCTTCGCCTGATTTGGCGGTCAATACGCGGTAGCCTCGGGTTTCGAGCATGAACTTTCTTACGGAGAGGGCTTGTTCGTTATCGTCGACGCAAAGAATCGTCTTTTTCGGTCTCATGGTTTCCTAGCTGCTCCGGCGGTGCGAGGGGGAGCTGGTGCAGCGGTCATGCTTGCGAAACGGCTTCTGATTGCTCATTGCGACTCAGTACTGCCGGGTAAGGGAGTCTGGCTGGAAGGGCCAACAAACCCGGAACTGCTAGGTCGTACGCTGCAAGAAAAACAGTTCTGCGAGCACACCCGCGTGGGTTTGCTGTGAACCGTAATCGCGCCCGATGAGAGAGAATAAAACGACGCCCGAATAAAAAGCAGAGCTCTCCCGCAAAGGGGATAGCACTCCGCATCTAAACGGTGCCGCATTCTCCGCATCGGGCGGATTGCGGAGAGCACGGAGCGCAATTATGGTTGCCAGCGCACGGGCGGACACGAGCCTGCTCGGTTGCCCGACGAATCGGGTGCTGACAGGCTTCGGAATCCGCGTCGGTCGCTCACATTGCGCGGTCCCTGCTCTAACTTAGGTTGTGACTCACTAGGCGAAAGTTACATTCCTTAACGGGAACGCTTGCCAAGACTACGAACAGGGCCACGACCTGTAAACGGGGAATAGACAGCGAAATGGCGCGCGATTTTTCACTGGAATTCCATCGCCATGTGTAGTTGTAGCGTTTCTATTGGGCTTGAGAGGCATTGCGCCTGTTGAAAGTTTGTGAATCTCACAAGGAAAACAAGCCCTTTTGCAACAGGAACGGTGCTGCCATTTGTACGCCTGCGAGGCATCGAGTTCGCCGCTCCGATTGCGCGCAGTTATTGTGGTGACCAAAACTCACTCATTGACACGCTCTGCGGGCCCGCTCTATCCTTACTTACATCCAGCGAAAACGCAGAGTCAATTGAGAACGCGATTCGCTGCCGGTTTCAGCGCTGATGAGAGAGCTAGCCCACACCCCGACGTGCATGTGTTGCAGCTGCTGTCGTAGCTGTACGATGCGGGTGCGTGTGTAGAGCGATTCATAGAACCGAGTCCCGAACATCCGACCCACCCGCAGCGAACTGCCGGCGTGGGTTTTCTGTTTTCGGCCGGAAGATGATTCGCTGCGATCAACCACAGATCTCGATATCAGATCAAGGACAGGAATTCCGATGAGCACAGAAATCCAGAGCCGCATCCCGCTGATTAATGAGCCGGCCCCCGAGTTTCAGGCCAAAAGCACTCAGGGAGTCATCAAGTTAAGCGACTACACATCCAAGGGCAAGTATGTTCTGCTCTTTTCACACCCTGCAGACTTTACTCCGGTATGCACGACAGAATTCGTCGAATTTGCGCGGCGCAGCGACGATTTTGAGAAGTTGAACGTGCAGTTGATTGGCGTCTCGGTCGACAGCATTTACTCCCACATCGCCTGGGTTCGCGACATTGAGGAGCTGGGTGGAGTCAAGGTTAAGTTTCCGGTGGTTGCCGACCTCGACACGAAAGTGGCGCAGGCGTACGGATTGATTCACAGTGCTGCATCGGATACTGCTCCCGTCCGCGCCGTCTTCGCGATCGACCCGAAGCAGACCGTTCGTGCGATCATTTATTATCCTCAGCAGCTGGGCCGCAATATCGATGAACTCATCCGCGTCTTTCAGGGATTGCAGACCATCGATGCTAATGCGGTGTCCGTGCCCGCCAACTGGCAGCCCGGCGAAGATGTGATTGTGCCAGCACCTGCCACGGTCGACGATGCGGCCAGGCGTACGAACGGGGGCGGCGCAGGTTTGAAAGTGGAGAGATGGTATCTCTCGAAGAAGGATTTGGCGGGCGCCCAGAAATAGGAATGCCCGACTGAAGCTTGGACCGGCGTGAGAGTTCACCCGGTCCATGAAGAGCACCGGTGGCGAAGTGGCTAACGCGCTGGTCTGCAAAACCAGTACTCGCGGGTTCAATTCCCGCCCGGTGCTCCATAGAATCAATTACTTTTCCCAAAGAGCTCCACCCCAGGACCAAATTGAGTCTGCCGCGCCTCTTGCCAAAGTGAGTAACACGACGGTGACGTGCGTCTTGGCAGACGCGAACCAACCGAGCTCTCCATTGGCAGGCAGCACCGGCGAGTCCGCCATGTGCAAGTGTTCCAGGATATCGCCCTCGCGAAGCCGAAGTCATGCGAGCGTTCCCGCACGCAAGCTTAAGAGTGTGGCACAAGGACGAGCAACGCGGCAGCGAAGACAAGGAGAGAAACTACAAACGTAACTACCACGAATCCCATCATGCGTTTCATCTTGATGCCGGCTATGGCGAGAATTGGCAAAGGCCAGAAAGGCTGCAGCATGTTCGCCACCGATTGACCCATCGCCACCGCCATGGTCGTACCTGCGAGGGACGCAGCCTATCAGGTACTTACTTCTACGATAAGTGGAACTCTGCAGGCGCCCGATCCATTTAATGTCCGGATCACAGGAAACATTGCCAGGCGCCCGCTGGCTTCCATCGGCGAATCAAACATCTTTAATCCAACCCTACTCAACTCCATTCATTTCAGATATAGCCGTCTGGCTTTTGCGTCGCCATAGTTGTCCACAACTCTGATCAATAGTGCTCACAGAAAGAAATGCAAGAGACCAAAGATGGAGTCTACTGGTGCGCCGTGGTGAGCAAAATCTGAAAGTTTCGAAGTGTTCGCCGCAGCGAATGTCAACGATGCTCTCAAGCTCATCGGCTCACAAACGTTCGATGTTCTGCTGAGCGAACTAAGTTTTCGGGACAAATGGGTGCTTCTGTGTCATACGTTCCGCATCTCGCGAACTAGCGACTCAGACGTACGAGCAGGGGCCCTCTCTGCGTTACCCAAACAGGCTGCCCACTTCGCTCCGACATGAGCTCACCTGCCGATTGAGAGTTCTTACGACGTGACCATCGTCCATTTCGATCCACGCCGGAGTCATATTGCCGCAGACACTTCTGCGACTGCGGTTGGCAGAGTGAAATGAAATGTTGCACCTCGTGCATCGTTAGCGGTGGCCCACAAACGGCCACCATGCGATTCCACGATTGAACGGCTGATCGCCAGCCCCAGGCCGCTGCCTTGAGGTTTAGTGGTGAAGAAGGCATTGAAGATCTCGTCCGCTCTTCCGGCCGGCAAGCCCACTCCGGTGTCGCTGACTGAGATCAGCACTTGATCGGACTCGTCTCGTCCCGTCTTGACCGTGAGCACTCCGCCGGTCTCCTTCATCGCCTCGATACCATTGAGCATGAGGTTCATCAGTACCTGCTGGAGTTGCACTCGGTCCGCCGTGATTTTGGGAAGATCGGCGGCAGGGTCCGTACGAATCGAAACGGCATACTCGTTGGCTTCGGCCCGCAGCAGCAGGACCATGTCGCCGATGACCTCATTTACCGCGACCAACTCTCGTTTCGGAGAGGACTTCTTGTACAAGGATCGAAGACGGTTGATGATCTCCGAGGCAAGGGTGCCCGCTTCGATGATTCTTTCCGTCCCTTTGCGCACCTCCGTCAGATCGGGCGGGTCGCGCTGGAGCCATCGCAAAGATGCCTTGGCATGAGCAGTTGTGACCGTAAGGGGCTGTGCGAGCTCGTGCGAGATGGAGGCAACCAGCTCTCCCATCGTGCTGACCCGATTGGTGTGCGCAAGGTCTGCCTGCAGCTGTTCCGCGCGCTTGCGATCTTGAATGTCGGTTGCCGCACCGTACCATTTAACGACCTTTCCTCGCTTGTCCCGAAGCGGCACGACGCGGCACAAAAACCACCGATACTCCCCATCGGTGCGGCGGATGCGCATCTCCTCCTCGAACGGCTCACCACTGGCAAAGCTTGTGCCCAGTCGTCGCACAATTCGATCCCGATCTTCGGGATAAACAGCAATTGTCCCGACTTCCTCTGCGTTTCCCAGCTGCAACAGGCCGGTATATTCAACCCAGCGTCGATTCCGAAATTGAACCTCCCCGTCGGGTCCAATGATCCACGCCATCGCCGGAATGGTCTCGATGGCTTCGCTGAGTTTTCTATCCTCCCGCCGCAATTGTTGCACTCGGAGTTGATGCAGCCCCCAAAGGAATGCCAGGAACGCAGCCACGCACGACAATCGGAACCAGTAAGTTTGATAGTAGGCCGGGGCGACGTTCAAAGTAATCGCAGTTTCTGGCCCGTTCCACAGCCCCTCGCTGTTGCTGGCGACTAAGCGGAATCGATAGGAGCCGGGCCCAAGGTTCGTGTAAACGGCTTCTCTCGCCACAACCGGCTGGCTCCAGTTACTGTCGAAGCCTTCAAGAAAGTATCGAAAGCGAATCCGCTCGGGAACCACGAGGCTCAAGCCCGTGTACTCAAGTGTGACTCGCCCGGAAGATGGAGGAATTCGAACGGAGGTGGCGAGGTTCAAGGTGTTGTTATCGGCCGTGATCGACTCGATGTGAGGCAGCGCGGGAACCGAATTGTCATTGATCTGGGATGGATTGACAACCGACAAGCCGCTGCTGAGTGAAAACCAGATCCTGCCCACTGAATCCGAGACCACCGATCGGCTCCGCTTCACACCTTCCGTGCTCTCGAGACCGTCGGCCTGGCCATACTCGCGAACATCGACTGCTTTCGCAACGCCGCTTAGCAGTTTGTCGCGCGGAACGCGCAGAACATGATCTGAGGTCGCGATCCACAGCCTACCGTTCTTGTCTTCTTCAATGCCGAATATTGGTCCTTGCAGGGGCTCGGGTACTCCGCGGGGTACATGCACACTCCCATCCCTGAGGTAAGCGAGACCTTCGGCCGTTCCTATCCACAGAATTCTCGTTGAATCCTGCAGGAGGCAATTGACATCCTCGGAGGGTAATCCGTCGTTGCCGACATAGGTTCGCCAGCCATTCTGCGACTTGGCACTGACGCCCTTGGGGGTCCCGAACCACATCGTTCCGTCAGTGCCCTCGGCAATCGACGAAACTGTGTTCGCCGCCAACCCGTCTGTAGTCGTGTAATTTGTGAAATGGCCGTTCTTTAGCTCGCTTACACCTCGATTGAGGGTCCCCGACCAAACGGTACCATCACGACTACGATAGACGGCGTACACTCTGTTTTGTGCGAGGCCATCTGCCTGCGTGTAGGTCTTGGCTGTAAACGAATTGCCTGAGTAGCGCAGATGGGTGAGTCCACCCTGTTGTCGTCCCACCCAGACGTCATCCCTGCCAGTGCCGGCAATGGAGTAGATGACATCGTTAGGGATCCCATCGGTGGTGACAACTCCGCTTTTTCCTTCCTTCAGCCATCGCAGACCGCCCTGAATGGGCGCAACCCAGGTGCGGCCGCCGGAGTCAACGTGCAATGGTCCCATACCCTGCAATTTCAAATTGGGAAGAGAATACGTAACGAAGGCGCTGTCTCGCAGTTGCTCAAGGCCGCGGGCGCTACCGATCCATATGTTTCCCTCCCGATCCTCGAAGAGCGCAGCTACCGGTCCAGCGGTTGCGTGAGTACTTAGTAAAGAAACCCCGTTCGCGTTGTAGCGAAACAGTCCGCGACTCGTGCCAACCCAGATGTTCGAGTCCCGGTCGCGAAGAATGGAAAGTACGTCGAGATTGCGAAGGGCTGACGGTACACCTGCCGAGGTAAGCTCTTTTCCATTCCAGCGCAGCACACCGTTCGCAGTTCCGATCCACAATTCTGAGTTCTGAAGAGGAAGAAGGCAGTGAATCTTCGCATCAACCCGCCCATTCGATGCGCTCGAAACGCGGCCTTCCTGGAGATAAAAGAGCCCTCGACCCTCGGTGCCAAGCCAAATCTTTCCGTCGTCAGTTTGCGCCATGGAGATCACCAGTGAGGTGGGCGCCGCCAGACGATCAAACCAACTGAAGGGAGTTGCTCGCTGGTCAGGGGCTTCGCTGTACTCGACTCTTGCAGCGTCGGCGAGAAGAGTTGCAGACGACAGGGTTCGAAATCGGTTGCCACTGTATGTGACAGTTCCCTCAGCTAATGATGAGAGCAAAACCGCATCCGATGTCCCCCGCACCATTGCCGTTGTGCCGTTCTCAGACCAGCCACGGACAAGCTCGAAGGTCCCATTGTGATAACGAAAGACTATGGTGTTTTGTAACAGGATCCAGAGGCGATCGCTTGCGTCAACCAGAAGCGTTCGCACGGGACCAATCAGCATTGGATCAGGGTTGGCCTGCTCGAACTGGTGAAAATTCAAACCGTCGAAACGGACAAGACCTTTATCTGTTCCAATCCAGAGATAGCCATCGGAAGTCTGTGCGATGGCAGTTATAGATCCACCCGGCCAACCTCTCTCAGTTCCCCACGATTCGCGGAGATATTGCGACACGGTCCGGGTGGGATCGACCGCAGACGCCGAAGCAGCGAACCAGAGAACCGCGAGTCCGGCAATGGCACACCTGAGTAGCCAGTCCCTTCCAAAGCCGTCTTCAAGGAAGGTATTCAAACTTCTCAACCACAACCTCGCTTGGCTTCTGCATAGGATTGTTGTCGCTCGCAACGACGAAAAAGATCAGACGGAGGATTGCCTTACCCGAATCCGGTATGCCTGACGTGAACTCATGTTCAGAGACGGGTTGGGCTCCGGCACCTGTAGATCTTCCGCGAAAGGTTTTGAAAGTTGCATGTCCAGACTCCCAGTGCAGGACATACGTCAAGGTGCCTGATGGCGCCGCAAAAGCGAACAGGTTCCCAGGAATGTATAACGGTTGAATTTCATATCGTGCATTGTTCTTATGCGCAGCGTCACGCCTGCCACCGACCTCTACGTCCATCTCGCGAAAGTGCTGCTCTGTAGCCCATTCGTCGAAGGTGAACATACTGAAGACCGCGGCAGGCTCTAGGCGAGAAGTATCACGTACGGTTACCGAATACGTGCCGTACCCGAGGCTGCGATCGAGGAATATTTCCGCACACGACCACTCGCCCGATTTCCTCTTGATCTGCATGTGGAGCGCCCCGCTTGCGTCAGTCCATGCATTTTCAGCATCGTAGAGGTTGTTCGTGCCTCCCTTGACACTTGCAATCATGCGAACACCCCAATCATAGCCGCTGAATTTAAGCGATCCGGTCGGGTTAAGCTGTGGCGTTCCAGCGCCCTTCACAATTGTCACGAGAGCAACGGAACGGCCTTGGGTCGGAGCTGCATCCATCACGGGCGGCGGACTATAATCCGGCTCCACCAGTAGCGCGGCATACTCAAATCCCAGATGAGTTTCCGTGCTCCACGTCGAATCCGCTTTGATGGGAATGAATGCATGATCGGGCCATGGCTGTACCCACCACGACCCGGCGTGTGCATAAATTACAATCTGCTGTTTTGGTCGAGCGTTTCTTACCCGTCCTGAGATCGTGTCGACTCTTTCTCGTCCACCTTCCGCCGCCGGCGGAATATGGGTGAACTCGATCGAAGCTGCGGAATCGGCATTGTGCGACTGACAACTGTTCAGCGCAATGCAGAAAACCAGCATCAGGGATCGCTGCAAGAAAACTGGGACCGACAGTCGCAGTTGCATGTGCCCCCCATAATAGCCTGCCGAATGCGATGTGAGAGGCATACGTGCGTTGGCCTGGTTCTCGCCAGCGTCTTCACGTGGCGGAAGTGGTGCTGGAATCCCCCCGATTCAAAGATCGTCTGCGAGGAACCAGCCCCAATATTTGAGCGCCT
>Ga0207100_1223_pt1 | contig 10959 bp, 12 predicted proteins | sample Alteio_BWMinHeat_82_FD_153520 | JGI IMG/M metagenome (GOLD analysis project Ga0207100, IMG submission 153520) | Enriched cells from forest soil in Barre Woods Harvard Forest LTER site, Petersham, Massachusetts, United States -... | ecosystem: Environmental > Terrestrial > Soil > Temperate forest >...
CAGCACGCAGCCGCCTATTATAATGTCGATCAGTATTTTTACAAACATAGTTGGTGTCATTTGATTAATTAAAGAATGCAAAAATACGGAAATATCTGCGACCGTAGGGGCGACCGGCTGGTCGCCCTATTTCAAATGGTGGATAAACCCTCAGGGCGAGCAGCCGCTCGCCCCTACGAAATGTTATTTTATTTCCTTCGATCCCAAATTGATCGGAATCTCGCGCTCCTTCGGTTTGGAAGGCTCGCGCACGACGCCCTCTATCGTTGCATTTACTAAAACCGGAGAGCGGCTTGTCGGACAGGCGGCGAAGCGCCAGGCTGTGACGAATCCCGGCAATACGGTCTATTCGATCAAGCGCTTCATGGGCCGCAAAACCGATGAAGTCAGTGAAGAGCAGAAGCTTGTGCCCTATAAAATTGCCAGCGGCGAAGGAAATGCCGTTCGCGTTGATATTAGCGGCAAGCAATATTCGCCGCAGGAAATTTCGGCAATGATCTTGCAAAAGATGAAGCAGACTGCCGAAGATTATCTCGGCACGAAAATTACCGAAGCGGTTATCACCGTTCCGGCATATTTTAACGATGCTCAGCGTCAGGCAACGAAGGACGCCGGCGAGATCGCAGGACTGACTGTCCGTCGTATCATCAATGAGCCGACTGCGGCTGCGCTTGCTTACGGACTCGATAAAAAAGGCAAGAATGAAAAGATCGCCGTCTACGATTTCGGTGGCGGAACGTTCGATATTTCTATTTTAGAACTTGGCGAAGGCGTCTTCGAAGTAAAATCTACCGATGGCGATACGCATCTTGGCGGCGATAATATTGATTCGCGCCTGGTGGATTATCTTGCCGATGAATTCCAGAAATCAGATGGAGTCGATCTGCGTAAAGATCCGATGGCTTTGCAGCGCTTGAAGGAAGCTTCGGAGAAAGCGAAGATGGAGCTTTCATCGCTCATGCAGACGGATATTAATCTGCCGTTTATCACAGCAACTGCCGATGGACCGAAGCATTTGAATATTGCGATGACGCGCTCGAAATTCGAGCAGCTTGTCAAGGATATTTTAGAGCGCACTGTCGAGCCTTGCAAACGCGCACTGGCAAATGCGAAAGTTACGCCGAATGATATTGACGAAGTTATCTTAGTCGGCGGTTCGACGCGCATTCCGAAAGTGCAGGAGATCGTCCGCAATCTTTTCGGCAAGGAGCCGCATAAGGGCGTGAATCCCGATGAAGTCGTTGCCGTTGGTGCAGCGATCCAGGGAGCCGTGCTTTCCGGCGAAGTTACCGATGTATTGCTTTTGGATGTTACCCCGCTTACGCTCGGAATCGAAACCATGGGCGGAGTTGCAACGCCGATGATCCAGGCGAATACCACAATTCCGACACGCAAATCGGAAGTATTCTCAACGGCTTCCGATAGCCAGCCTTCGGTGGAAATTCACATCACGCAAGGCGAGCGTCCGATGGCGATCGATAATAAATCGCTCGGCAGATTCCATTTGGATGGCATTCCGCCGGCGCCGCGCGGCACGCCGCAGATCGAAGTAACTTTCGATATTGATGCGAACGGAATCCTGAATGTCAGCGCAAAAGATAAGGCGACGGCGAAGGAGCAATCCATTCGCATCACTTCATCCGGTGGACTCTCGAAAGATGAGATCGCAAAGATGAAATCCGATGCCGACGCCAATAAAGCCGATGACTTAAAGCGCAAGGAAGCAGTCGAGACGCGCAATCAGGCAGATCAGCTTCTTTTCCAGAGCAAGAAACAACTCGAGGAATTGAAGGATAAGATGCCGTCCGATGCGCAAGGCAAGATCAATACGGCTATCACCGATCTTGAGAATGCCTTGAAGGGCACCGATTCCGCCGCCATCAAGAGCGCAGTCGAAAATCTCAACCGGGTCTTCGGCGAAGCCTCGACGCAGATGTACCAGAATGCCTCAGCGCCGCCTCCGGGAGGCGCTCAGCAAGATGGCTCTGCATCGCAGAACGGTCACGACGGCAAAGTCGAGAATGCCGAATATACGGTGGTGGATGAGGAGAAGAAATAAATAAACCATTATTTTATTTAAAAAAATGACGTATAACGAACGGAGTTGGAAGGCAGTAATTTGCCAATCTTGTGGAGGCAATGATTTTGAATTATTGCCTGACAAGGAAAATAATAAAACTCATGCAATTACTACAAGCAAAGGCAATTACGTTGGAGAGGTAAGTATGCTTCAATGTAAAAAATGCGGGGAGAAATACTTTACCCCAGCAGAAATTGTTGAAACCAGTTCACGTTAGTCATCGGGCCCTTAGCTCAGCGGTAGAGCAGCAGCTTGTGAGCATCTTTGTGGTGCTGACAAGGTGCTGAAGGTCGCCGGTTCGAATCCGGTAGGGTCCACACTATGCAACATAAGGATGATTTGATTCTGAGACGTGCGATAACCAGCAACCAAATGCCGGAAATGATATGGTGGGTAAACTCGGCATACATGGATTATCGTGCTGCACGCATATTACTTAATTCAGGAGAGCTGTTGCAAGGAGCTGTGCTTGCAAACACAGCGGTGGAAAAATATGCAAAAGCGACTGTTCTAGTTAAAGGAGACAAAGTTCACGGACATCTAAAAAGAGGAATGTTCCGCGGTATTAAGAATTTCTGCAAAGAACATTTCGATTCTTTGAACATGGAATTCATGGATCTTTTGCAGCATTCCTATCAAGCCAGATATTTTGTCGATCTTCCTAAAGGTTTTCACATAGAAATTTTTCAGAATAAATTTCTTGTAGAACTTGACAATACCGCATTCCAATTTAATCAAAGATTCAACTTCAAAGTGGAAGATAAAACTCTGGATACCATGTATGTTGAAGACTTTAAGACAAGAAATCCAGCGCTATTATATAATAATTATGCGTTATTGCACCAGGATAAGCGCGTAGAATTTATTGCAAAGCTTCAGCATTATCTTGATTTTAAAAAACTTCAAGATGGTTCTTTAGTAATGTTTACTGCAAAAGCAGGTGGGGTTCAAGATGATGGAAAATTTATTCCAACAGGTATAGATCACCTTGAAGGGAAAACGCCCCATGATATTTTACGTGAACAATTGAACTTACCGGTCTTAGAAAAATGAAATTTGCTAAAAATATAAATCCTGATAAAGAATTAGTCCCGAGGCTTTTCGAATGCTGCATTACAGTTCCATATGAACCCCTTTCCTTTCCAAACTGCTCAGGGTGGAATTGGTTGGATGGTTACAGATACCACAGGGGACAAAACTTTATACCACATGCGCGATTCTGTTTTATATCGAGCAGATTCCATTGGTTATCATGAACGGGTTTTAAAGCAGATAATCAACAACTATCGCGTACGGGTCAAAAATGCACCATTAGAGGTACATAAGGATCATGATTTTCTTGACAATCTGAACTCGGAATCACTTTTTATTTTTGATGACATTATCTTTCATGCAGTATCTCTTTTTGATTATCTGGCAAGTTTTCTTGCATATCCTTATCTAGGAGATGTTGCTCAGCAAGTAACCTGGAATTGGAATAGTCTTGTCAAATACTCGCAAGAGAATCATGTAAGAAATGAGAATGAAAAAAGTATCCCAATCAATGATTCACAATTTTCCAAGATGGTATGCGAATACAATGACGCATTTATAGATAGACTCCAAAAATATAGAGGTTTTGTTTATCATTCAAGTATAGATTCTGCAGGATGTAAAGTAAATATCGATATAATGCATGAATCGCAAAAAAATACGTCGGATGTTTTTGTAAATGCTCCCAAAAAATTCTATTCAATATTTGAGAGCGATTTTTCCGGAGAAAACAGAGAAGAAATTAGTATTGTCGATATTGCTTCCTGGGTATACGCTAATTCAGTTTCGATCGCAATAGACTTAGTTGCTTATTTTCAGAAAGATGTAGCCACTCACTTTCCGCCTGATATTAAGAAATTCAATGAGTTCTTACAAAATTCATTACGTAGATAATCCCTTCCCTCCCCATCCGTCATTCCGCTCTGAGTCGTCCCAAGTCGCGGGCGGCGGGGAAATTCAAAATGTAAAATGTAAAATGTAAAATTGGGGGGAGTGGAGCACCTTTATGGAGGATATTGTTGTTTCATAAATATGAGCACAAAAGAGCTTATCCTGCAAGAAATAGACAGTGCGCCGGAAGAATTTTCTTCTGAGGTGCTTGATCTTATACGCGCATTAAAGCTTGTCAAAAATTCTGATGTCAACGAGGCAACGTTACTGAGTCAGGATATTCTTGCGAAAGATTGGTCAACACCGGAGGAAGATGCAGCATGGAAAGATTTATGAGAGGCGATGTTGTTGTCGTAAACTTTCCATTTACAAACCTCCGAGAAGCTAAAAGGCGCCCTGCCCTTGTAATAAAAGTCATTGATAACGAAGATCTGATTCTCTGCCAGATCACCAGCCAATTCAAACACGATAATTTTTCCATTCCCTTATCATCGGTTGATTTCCTCTCCGGAAGCCTATCAAAAGAAAGCTTCATCCGCCCGAACCGCATTTTTACTCTTCACAAAGAATTAATTTTAAGAAAAGCCGGAGAAATAAAAACGAAGAAGATTGTAAGTATCATAGAAGAAATAATTTCATTTTTGAAAAGCTAATAAGCCCCATCCGTCATTCCGCTCTGAGTCGTCCCAAGTCGCGGGCGGCGGAATTCAATTAAAAATTAAAAATTAAAAATGTAAAATTGGGATACAGGTAATTTATTCTTGCAGGACACTGTTAAATGCAACCGTCAATGTTAAAGTTTAGATGAAAAAAAGAATTCTCCTTTTAGCGATTATTTTTCTTTGCGGCTGCTCCAAAAAGCAGGAAGAGCGTGAAGCTGCATATTCTTCCGGCTATAAAGTAGTTGCTGTTGCTAATGGTGGCACGATTAAAGGCTCAGTTAAAACTTCCCCCGAACAGAAATTCCTTTCGACAATTGCGACCCAGAAAGATCAGGATGTCTGTGGTTCGTCGCATCCGAATCCGGCTGCTCCGAGTATGGGTGGAGGAGTTGCGAATTGTATTATTGGTATCGAAAGCATAACTGCGGGTAAAGATTTTGCGAAGAAGGATTATACCCTCGATCAAAAGACCTGCGATTTTCTTCCGCATGTTCAGATCGTCAATTTAGGATCGCCGATCATTGTTAGCAACTCCGATAAAGTTCTGCATAATTATCATATCAATCGTAATGGTGAAACGGTTATCAACGAAGCTCAGCCGGAAGGTGCGCCGCCTCGGGAAGTTGAGTTGAAGCAGAAGGGTCTTCATTCGATCTCTTGCGATGTTCATCCCTGGATGCGCGGATTTATCTGGATGGCTGATCATCCTTATTATACAATGTCCGATGCGAACGGCTCATTCTCTTTAACCGATGTTCCGCCGGGAAAATATAAATTAATTTTATGGCGCGATAATTGGGATGTCGAGGAGGTGAAGAATAAAGATGGCGTGATCGAATCCTATAAATGGGGAAAAGATTTTTCGAAAGAGCAAGAGGTAACAGTTGTACCTGGAAAGGAAATTACTGTGGATTTCAACCTACCATGATCCGCGAATATCCGCCCAATCCGCGTTCCCATTCCTCGTTTAATAGGAACGCGAATTGAGCGGATTAGGCGGATCGGCGCGGATTATTTTAATAGACTTCGAGATATCTATCCAATTCCCATTGAGTAACAGCCATCCGGTAGGAATCCCACTCTGCGGTTTTGGCTTCGACAAGTTTTTCGACGCAGAAATCTCCGAGGGCATCTTTGATGACGGTATCTTTCCTTAATTCATCGAGAGCATCCATCAAAGATTTTGCAACAGTCGTAATGCCACGCGCCGCCGCAGTTTCATCGGTAAATTCGAAAATATTTTCTTCGACCGGAGCCGGAGCTTTCATTTTCTTTTCGATGCCATCGAGGCCGGCAGCAAGCATGACTGCAAAAGCTAAGTATGGATTAGCCGTCGGATCCGGGCAGCGAAGTTCGACACGAACTGCTTTCTCTCTGCCTTCGGTAATACGCGGAATGCGAATTAGTGCAGAGCGATTGCGCTGACCCCATGCAACATATACCGGCGCTTCATAGCCGACGACGAGACGCTTATAGGAATTGATCGTCGGATTCAAAATGGCATTCATTGCTTTGATATGCTTAAGCTGTCCGGCAATGTAGCTCTTTGCCAGATCGGAAAGCTGGTATTCGCCTTTCGGATCGTGCATCAGATTTTTCTTTCCATCTTTCGAGAAAAGCGATTGATGAACATGCATGCCCGATCCATTAATGCCGGCGATAGGTTTCGGCATAAAGGTACAATGCAAGTCGTATTGCATGGCAACGGACTTCAGCGTATACTTCATCATCATCACGATGTCAGCGCATTTTAGTGCTCCATCGTATTTAAAATCTATTTCATGCTGACCGATAGCAACTTCATGATGCAGAGCTTCGACATCGATTCCAAGTTCATGTAAGGCGAACGTCATCTCTTTGCGAATCTCAGTTCCGAGATCGGTGGCTTGATCGAAATATCCGGCAGAGTCATGCGGCAGGGGAGAGAGTGTACCGTCTTCGGATTTTTTGAAGAGAAAAAATTCAAGTTCGGGACCGGTGTTGAATGTATATCCGAGTTTATCGGCACGGGCGATCTGACGTTTTAAGATTCCGCGTGGATCACCTACAAAGGGCGAGCCATCAGGCATAAAGACGTCGGCAAGGATTAATGCCGTTACTGCGCGAGTACTCTTAGACCAGGGGATAACTTTGAAAGTATCCAGATCGAGTTTCAGATACATATCCGATTCCGAAATGCGGGCGAAGCCTTCGATGGACGATCCGTCAAACCAGACATTCGAATCGATGGCGTCTTCCAGTTTCGAAACCGGGATGGTAATGCCCTTCATGACTCCGAGAATATCGGTGAAGAGCACATTAATGAATTCGACTTTCTGCTCTTTAGCCAGAGCAAGGGCTTGTTGTTTTGTCATAGATGTAAGAAGTGGTTAAAGTGAAAATTATTTACTTATTTCCTCGATCGGTAACGACGACGTTTCTTTCGGAGAGGAAAGCACGACATTCGTGCGTGTCTGTTTCACGCCTTTCCACGATTGAATTTCCGAAAGCAATTGTTCTAAGGTTGAAGTATTCCATGTCCGCACTTTCAGCAAGTGCGATCCGTCTCCGGTGACGGCATGAACTTCCATGATTTCCGGATGTTTCTTTGCCGACTCGAGAAATTGCGGATAGAGCATACTCGATTCGACCGTTACGAAAATAAAAGCGGCGACATCCAAGCCCAGCGATTTCGATTCGAGCTTCGCATGGTAACCTTCGATTATGGCGCGCTCTTCTTCGAGCTTGCGAAGCCGCTCGCTGATCGCCGGAAGTGAAAGTCCGATGGCTTCGGCAAGCGCATTGCGTTTGGTGCGACCCTGCAATTGCAGTTGAAGCAGGATCGCAATATCGATCTCATCAAGCCCGAGATGGGCAAGCGATGGGGTTTTCCGCTGATTCTTTTTTGCGATTATCATAAGTTGCGTAACTTTGTAGTACAATATAATACATTTCTTTTCTAAAGTTTTCAAAAGCATTTACTTTAATAAATAAGGTGAAAGAGATTATTGACCTACGTTCTGATACGGTAACGAAGCCATCGCAGGCAATGCGCGACTTCATGGCGCATGCTCCGGTCGGCGATGATGTCTTCGACGAAGACCCGATGGTGCACGAACTGCAAAATGAAGTTGCTATGCTTTTGGGTAAGGAAGCGGCGCTTTATTGCCCATCAGGATGTATGACGAATCAGCTAGCAGTGAATATCCAGACGCAACCCGGCGATGAAGTAATCTTAGAAGCCGATGCACATATTTTTAATTACGAAACGACGGCTGCAAGTTTTCTTTCGAGAGTGCAGCTCAATCCGGTAAAGGCAAATAACAAAGGTATTCTTACTATTGATGAAGTAGATAATGCAATACGCGAAAAAGCATACTACATGCCAGTAAGCAGATTACTCGTGATTGAGAATACTCATAATCGTGCTGGTGGTACAATTTATTCTATCGACAAAGTGAAAAAGCTTTCCGAGTTTGCGCAAAGCAAAGGAATTCTCATGCATCTTGATGGTGCAAGACTTTGGAATGCTTCTGCTGCGACGGGCACTTCTCCTAAAGATTATGCTCAGTATTTCGATACGGTCTCGGTATGTTTTTCGAAAGGTCTCGGAGCTCCTGTAGGAAGTGCAATTTGCGGTACGAAAGAACATATTGCAAAAGCACGAAGAATGCGAAAAATCTGGGGCGGCGGTATGCGCCAAGCCGGAATTATCGCAGCAGGTGCGTTGTATGCGTTGCGAAATAATCGTGAGCGAATAAAAGATGATAATACAAAAGCGAAACGATTTGCAGATATCGTTGGCAAGACTGCGAAAAGGGCGACTGTTGATTTGGATAGCGTCGAAACCAATATCGTTTTGATCGAGCTGAAAGAGAAGAATCCGGATATTCCAAAAATGCTTTCTGATATTTCTTCAATGGGCGTAAGGCTTTCGCAAGGGAAGCGAACATCTCTCCGCGCTATTGCGCATCTTGATGTCAGTATGGAGGAATGCGAGAAAGCAGGAAATATAATCGCAGAATATTTATCATAGTTTCAAATGTCCTCACGTTTATCGCGAATATCACTCTGGATTCTCGGTGCTGCAATTGCTTTGCAGCTCATTATGCCATTTGTATATCCGATAGTAGGGCACGACGCCCCGGTTCACCTGAACTGGCTTTCGCAATTTCCAACATTATTCAGGGAAGGAAATCTGTATCCTCGGTGGATGCCGGATTCCTTCTGGGGATTCGGCTCGCCGGCATTTTACTTTTATCCACCGCTTGCTTATTGGTGTGCTGGGCTTATTTCATTTATTTGCCCGTCTCCGGTAGCGATCTATCAGATGCTTGGATTGCTTGCGACGATTACTTCAGTGGCAACTTGTTATTGGTATTTACGCTTTCTTACGAAAGATAAGCATTCTTCTTTGATAGGAGCATTAGTCTATGGCATCTTTCCTTATCGCTTTCTCGATCTCTATCTCCGTAATGCGATTGGCGAGCACCTTGCATTTGTCTTTTTTCCTCTGATCTTTCTTGGGATTGAGATTGCAATCAGATCGACAGGGAAAAAACAATCTCTGCTTTCTGTAATTGTTTCCTGTATCGGATGGGCCGGTATTTTGCTTACCAATATTCCTGCAGCTATTATTTCTGCTTATGCTGCGGCTTTATATTGCCTTATCACATCGTGGAGAAATAGAAAGTTTAATTTTATTATTCCTCTTTTTATTGGTGTATTAATCGGTGTCATGATTTCCTCAGTATACCTTTTGCCTATAGAATCATATACATCTGCAATAAAACTTTCTCATTTGTGGGACTTGCAAAACCAAGCAGGAAATTCCGGCTACGTCCTGATAGATGTCTTGCACTGGAATTATAAGTACTTTTGTATTACGGCTATTATGGCCTTTGTTTCTGGGATTTGGGTTCTATTCCGATTCTCTCGTCAAACCCGGAATGGGCAGTGGAATAATACTTCACTAATCTTTTCCATTTTTCTTCTCATTGCTGTGATATTACAAGTGCCATATCTTCTTTCCCCATTGTGGATAACACTGCCATTTTTCAAATTTATTCAATTCAGCTACCGCTGGGATATGCTTATTGTATTCGCCTCTGCAGTGTTTATCACCTTATATTTTTCTGGAAATGAGAAAATTCGCATTCTATGGTTTATCGGAGTCTCTTCTGCAATTTTGCTCATTGTTGCTATAGGATATTTTAACACGATGAACGGATGGCATGTACACGCTGATTTACCACTCGGTCATATCGACGCGCCGGAGTATTTACCTTCTGAAGCAAATAATAATTTTGATACAGCCAAATATGAACTCAAGAAACGAGAAATGGACCCTCTCATTCAAATAGACGATTCCGCTCACCTTCACATTTTTTCCGTAAAGGCGGATATGATCCGCTTTTCGATAGATAAATCCGATCATCCTATACCTATTATTTTCCATCGTGCATATTTTCCTTCGTGGAAATTGCGAATGAATAATAGTATTGAAATACAGCTTTCTGCAGATTCTATTGGAAGGATCAAAGCAATTCTTCCGTCAAGTGCTGAATATACCCTTTCCGTCGAAGAAAGTCAAGTTGAAAAAATCGGGAAAATAATTTCAATTGCAGGATTATCGCTTTTTGGTATCGTACTCCTTCTTACAATTTTTTTGCGAAATCCAAAAGGTTCTTAACGATTTCTTTTTTGGGAGCCTCGGCATAATATCTCAAAAGGGGCTCGGTGCCTGATGTGCGGATCATCAACCATGAGCCGCCATCTAAAAGAAATTTGAATCCATCGGTGGTATTTGTTTCTTTTACTTGAATGCCTGCGATGGAAGTAAATCCTTTCTTTGCTTTTTCAAGAACTCGAATTTTTCTTTCTTCATTCGTATGAAAATCATAACGCTCGTATTCATGAGTGCCGAATTCTTTTTCTAAATCCTTTACCAACGCGGCAAGTGATTTTTTGTAATGGGCGCAAATCTCGGCAAGAAGCAATCCGTTAAAAAGCCCATCCCGCTCGGGAATATGAATCGAGGGAATGCCGATGCCTCCGGATTCCTCTCCGCCTATTAAGACATTCTCTTCAAGCATGAATTTGGTTATATATTTGAAGCCGACCGGAGTTCGCTGCATTTTAAGTTTATATTTTTCGCACATCTTATCGATCATCGAAGTGACGGAAAGACTTACAACGACCTCTCCTTTTTTCTTGCGAACCTCGACAAGGTATTTAAGTAGAAGACAAAGGATCATTTGCGAGCTGAAAAAATTGCCGCCGTCATCGATCGCGCCAATTCTATCGGCATCGCCA
>Ga0207100_1233_pt1 | contig 10924 bp, 13 predicted proteins | sample Alteio_BWMinHeat_82_FD_153520 | JGI IMG/M metagenome (GOLD analysis project Ga0207100, IMG submission 153520) | Enriched cells from forest soil in Barre Woods Harvard Forest LTER site, Petersham, Massachusetts, United States -... | ecosystem: Environmental > Terrestrial > Soil > Temperate forest >...
ATCCCGAGATTTTGGAGGCTTACAAGATGCTGGCCCATTGGGAAGGGGTATTTTGCGAACCGGCGAGCGCCGCGAGCGTCGCGGGCCTCAAAAAATGGCTGGCTTCCGGACGGCTCCAGTGGGAAGGGAAAGACCCCTCGGTCGTCTGCACCTTGACCGGCCACGGCCTCAAAGACCCGGAAAGGGCGCTCTCCGAATCATCCCAGCCCATTCGCGTGGGGGCCGACGTGAACGCGGTGATCGAGAAAATGGTTTTGTGACCAATGCGATATAGGGGTTTTTGGATTTCTCTCGTGCTGGCGATCATCGCTTATGCGGTGGGAATTTCGATGGCGCGCAGCGCCGTCGCGGTGTTTCTTCCGCTTGTTTTGTGGGCGGCGTGTTTTTGCAACGCGTGGTGGGGTTCCCGGATCATCGGTTGGCTCATTTTTTCGGCGTCTTTTGTCTCCTGGATGACGGTCCTCGGCGCTTTCGCGATGCGCTGGCGGCTGGATCCGCAGATTCAGACCGGCCTTTTCGTCCGGGCGCTTGTGATGTACGCGGCGCTCGCGATGGCGGGTCTTTATCAGTTGAAAGGGAGAGATATCCCCTCTCCCCATGAGGGAGAGGGTGGGGTGAGGGGAAAATAATGAGTCTTAAGCTAATTTGTCATTCTGAGGCAAAGCCGAAGAATCTCTCCGTACGGCGAGATCCTTCGCTATCGCTCAGGATGACATCCATTCTTCTTTGCACTGGATTGGTCTTGAGTTTCTCCGGCTGCAAATCTCAGAGCAACGTCGTGAAAATCGCGGTCGCCCTGCCGCTGACGGGCGACATCGGGGCCCTGGGGGAAGGCATCCGGCGCGCCATTCAAATGGCCGTGGATGACCACAACGCCTCCCCCGCCTCTTCGCCTAAAATCGCGCTCGCCATTTACGACGACCGCTCCGATCCCAAAGAAGCCGTCAACGTGGCCAACCAGATCGCGTCGGACCCCTCCGTGGTCGGCGTGATCGGCCACTTCAACTCAGGCTGCTCGATCCCCACGGCCCCTTTCTACGCCCGGGCCGGCCTCGTGGTCCTTTCTCCCGCCGCCTCCAACCCGCAGTTGACACTCCAACAACTCTCATCGCAATGGCGCTGGCCCCGGACGATTTTCCGCGTCAACACGACCGACGACGTTCAGGGCGCGGTGGGCGCTGAGTTCACCCGCGACAAGCTCAAGGTCAAGGCCGTCAGCGTCATACAGGACAAGACGGCCTACGGGCAGGGTGTCGCCGAGGAATTCTCCAAAAGGTTCCAGGCGCTGGGCGGCGAGGTCCTTTCCTTTAACGGCATCCAGGTCGGCGACAAGGACTTCAAGGCGCTTCTCACCCGCGTCAAAGGGGAGCACCCGGGCGCTATTTATTTCGGCGGGATGTTCTCCGAGGGAGGGTTTGTCGTCCGTCAGGCGCGGGAGCTCGGGATTAAGATCCCCATCGTGACGGATGAGGCGAACTATGACCCCGAGTTTTTGAAGATCGCCGGGCCCGCGGCGGAGGGTTGTACTGTGACTTTTCTGGGGCGCCCGCCCGATCTCATGGAGTCGGCCAAGGCGTTCATCAACGAATACAAGACCCGCTACCCCGGCGCCGAGATCAAGGCTTACGACCACTACGGCTATGAGGTCGCGGAGATCCTGCTGGAAGCGATCCAGCACGTGGGCGCCGACCGGGCCCGGATCGTGGATTACGTGCGCCACATTCATCACCATGGAGTTTTGGGCGTGACCTCTTTCGATGAGAAAGGCGATACCCTGAACAAGACGATCACGCTTTTCACCGTTAAAAACGGACAGTTTGTTCCTGTTGAGTAAAACCCCTTCTCCCCTCCGGGGGAGAAGGCAGGGATGAGGGGGAAGCGATTGGACGACTTTTCCCCTCACCCTGACCCTCTCCCTCATAGGGAGAGGGGAATATTAGTGCCCCCGTTTTTCCCAAATGCATCTTTTCATTGAACAGCTCGTGAACGGCCTGACGCTGGGCTCGATCTACGCCCTCATCGCCCTGGGCTACACCATGGTCTACGGGGTTTTGAGGATGATCAACTTCGCCCACTCCGAGATCTTCATGTTCGGGGCCTTGAGCGGGCTCCTCGTGGTTCTCCTGCCTTTTCATCTCCCCTGGTTTGTGTCCCTGCCGCTCGCCTTCTCCTCGGGCGTTCTCTGCTCGGCCTTGGTGGCGGGCCTCATGGAAAAGATCGCCTACGCTCCCCTGCGCCGCGCCTCACGCCTGGCCCCGCTCATCTCGGCGATCGGGGTCTCCATCGTGCTGCAGAACGCCGTATTTCTTTGGAAGGACGAGTCGCTCGCTTTCCCCAATATACTGCCCGATACCCGGGTGGATCTGGGCGTTGTGTCATTGAGCGGCCTGCAGGTCCTGATCCTTTTTGTGGCCGTCGCGTTGATGGTGATCCTTCAGTTGTTTGTCATGCGCACCCGGCTCGGGAAAGCCATGCGCGCCTGCTCCCAGGACCAGCAGGCGGCCGCCCTCATGGGGATCCCCGTGGACCGGATCATCACTCTCACCTTTTTGATCGGCGGCGCTCTGGGAGGGGCCGCGGGCCTCCTGAACGGGATGTATTACGGCTCGGTCAAGTACAACATGGGCTTTATCCCGGGCGTCAAGGCGTTCACAGCGGCCGTCCTCGGGGGCATCGGCAATATCCCCGGAGCGATGCTCGGCGGGATCCTGATGGGGGTTTTGGAGGCGCTGGGGGCCGGTTTCCGGAACCTCTTTGGGCTTTGTGACACGGATCGCGGGGATCATGGGGCTTTATATGATTCTGGCTTTGGGTTTGAACCTCGTCATTGGATACGTGGGTCTCCTGGACCTGGGGTTTATGGCGTTCTACGCGCTCGGGGCCTACACCACGGCTCTCCTCTCCGCCCGAGGGTGGGGGTTTTGGCCGGCCGTTCTCGCGGCGGTCTCTGTCTCGGTCGCCGTCCGCCTTATTCTTGGGGCCCCCGTCCTGCGCCTCCGGGGGGATTACCTGGCGATCGTGACGCTCGGCTTCGGCGAGATCACCCGGGTCATCCTCAACAACTGGGATTCCCTGACCAACGGCCCCAAGGGCCTTTCTCTTCTTTCCGCCGTGGATTTGAAGCCCGTGGGCGTTCTGGGCCTCACACTCACGACGAACAACGATTTCTACTACCTCATCCTGGGTTTTGTCTTTCTCGCCGTTTTCCTGAGCCTCCAACTGGAGCATTCGCGGATCGGTCGGGCCTGGGTGGCGATCCGCGAGGATGAAGTGGCCGCCGAACTCATGGGGATCCCCGTGACGCGCCTGAAAATGCTCGCCTTCGCTTTGAGCGCGGCCTTCGCCGGCGTGGCGGGGGCGGTCTTCGCCCGGTGGGAGAACTTCGTGACGCCCGAGTCCTTTACCTTCTGGGAGTCGGCGTTTCTGGTCAGCATGGTGGTCCTCGGCGGCATGGGGTCGGTCCCCGGGGTGCTTCTCGGGGTCGTGATCGTGGTCGGCGTCCCCGAGCTTCTGCGGGATCTCCTGCAGAACCCGCGCCTCGTGAGCTGCCGCTATCTCTTCTTTGGGATCGCCCTCGTCGTCGTGGCGATCTTCCGGCCACAGGGCCTCCTGCCCAGCCGGCGTCGACAGATGGAGCTCGAATCATGACCCCACCACCCGCCTACCCGCCCGAGGCGGGTCAATCTTTTATGAGGTGCGGCCCTCTGGGCCGAAGGCGGGTGGTGGGGTGATTCTTTTGGATGTGAAGGGCGTCACCAAGACTTTCGGCGGCGTCCGGGCGTTGGAGGACGTCGACCTCACGATCAACGCGGGGGAGATTGTGAGTTTGATCGGCCCCAACGGCGCCGGAAAAACGACGTTTTTCAACCTGCTGACCGGTGTGTTCAAGCCCGACCTGGGCGAGATCGAGTTTTCCGGAGAGCTCATCAACGGCCGGGCGCCCCATTGGATCACGACCCGCGGGATCGCCCGGACCTTTCAGAACATCCGCCTCTTCCCGGAGATGACAGCGCTTGAAAACGCCATGGTGGGCCGCCACTGCCGTTCCCGTTCGCCCTTTTTAAGGACGATCTTCCGCGGCGGGGGCTTCCACCGGGAGGAAAAAGAGATCCGTCGCGCGGCGCGGGACCTCCTGGCGTTCGTGGGCCTCCTTCCCGAGGGGAACAGGCTCGCCAAGAGCCTTCCTTACGGCGCCCAGAGGAAACTGGAGATCGCGCGGGCCCTGGCCACCGAGCCGCGCCTGCTCCTTTTGGACGAGCCGACGGCCGGGATGAACCCCGCGGAATCCACCGAGCTCATGGGGCTGATCCGGAAGATCCGCCAGCAGGGCGTGACTGTCCTTTTGATCGAACACCAGATGCGCGTGGTCATGGGGGTGTCGGATCGGGTGGCCGTTCTCGACTATGGGGTCAAGATCGCCGAGGGTTCTCCCGCCGACGTCCAGAAAAACGACAAGGTCCTTGAGGCCTACCTGGGGAAGCCGCGCAAGCCGGATCTCCCGGGGACGGGGTTATGGTGAAATGCTTCTTGAGCTGAAGGGCGTCCACGCTTCCTATGGAGGGAAAATCAAAGCCCTTCATGGCGTTGATCTGGGTTTGGAAAGCGGGGAAACGGTCGCCCTGATCGGGGCGAACGGCGCCGGCAAGAGCGCCCTCCTCCGCGCGATCTCAGGTCTGATCCCGTTGGAAGCGGGAGAGATCCTCTTTGAAGGCCGTCCGCTTAATGGTTTGCCGCCTCATGAGATTGTTTCTTTGGGCGTCACGCAGGTTCCCGAAGGCCGCCGCGTGTTTCCCCAGTTGACGGTGGAGGAGAACCTGGATTTGGGCGCTTTCTCGATCCGCGACCCGCAGAAGGTCGAGGAAACGCGCGAGAAGGTCTACCAGATGTTCCACATTCTGGGCAGCCGGAAGCGGCAGTTGGCGGGGACGCTCTCAGGCGGAGAACAGCAGATGCTCGCCATCGGGCGGGCGCTCATGGCGCGGCCCCGGTTTCTCATGCTGGATGAGCCTTCGATGGGGCTCGCCCCGCTTGTCGTCGAGAAGATTTTTGAGACCATCCGGCGGATCAACGCCGAAGGCGTCACGATTCTCCTGGTGGAACAGAACGCCCGGGCGGCCCTGGGCCTGGCCAGCCGGGGCTACGTGCTGGAAACGGGCCGGGTCGTGCTGTCCGATTCAAGCCCGCGCCTTCTCGCCAACAGCGACGTCAAAAGGGCCTATTTGGGGATTTGATGGGACAGACTCGGTCGACACGGTACTCTTATTTCGAATTGGTGGACCGTTACGACACGGAAGGGAAGGCGCTGATTGAACGGGGCCGCGTTCTCGACATCTCCGAGAGCGGGATCCTTTATAAGGGCGACGCGGCGCTGTCGGTGGGAGAGCGCTATAAGTTCAAATTCGATGTGGGCGGGGATTATTTTTTCGTCGACGGCGTGGTGGCGCGCACATCCAAGCATCCCGTCGACAAAAAGCCGCTCGCCGGAGTGAAGCTTTCTTTGACCGATCTGCAGAAGGAGAAGCTCATCGTCAACCTGAAGCGCCTCAAAATTAAGCCGGTTCCGTAAACGGCATGTGGAGTTTACCAATAATTCCTCTCCCCATCGGGGGAGAGGATACAGGTGAGGGGGCTACCGAGGGAATGTTTTCCCCTCACCCCAACCCTCTCCCTCATAGGGAGAGGGAGATGTTTTAATGCGAATTGAACTGATTTGCATCGGGACCGAGCTCCTGCGCGGCAAGGTGAACACGCACGGGGCCTACATCTCCACAAAACTGGCGGAGATCGGCCTTGTCCTCGCCCGGGAGACGACCGTGAGCGACGATCCGGCGGAGATGGAGCAAGTCTTTCGTGCCGCGTTTGAGCGCTCGGACGTGATCTTGAACACGGGCGGCCTGGGCCCCACCTTCGATGACTTGACGCGGGAGGGGTGGTCGAAGGTTCTCAGCATTCCCCTGGAGCGGCATCCGTCCCTGGCGCGGACCATTCATGAGCGTTTCAGGAAGCGGGGGTTGAAGATGCCTCCTGAAAACGTCCGCCAGGCCGATGTTCTGCGGGGCGCCCGGGTCATCCCCAACTTTGTCGGCACCGCTCCCGGGCAGATGTTGGAACAGGGCGGCCGATGGATCGTCCTCCTCCCGGGGCCGGCCTCCGAGATGGTTCCCATGATGGAAGGGACGGTCGTGCCCGCCCTTCGACGGAAATTCAAGCCCCGCCCTTACGCCTCTTTCACTCTCCACACCTTCGGGAGTCCCGAGTCCCTGATCGATCATAAGATCCGGCCCGTCATCAGGCGCTCGAGATCTCTTTCCAGAGAGGAGTGGCTCAATTTCTGCATCCTCGCCCATTCCCATCGTGTCGATGTGAAAGCGGAGGCCCGCGCCGGGTCCCCGCGTCGTTTGAAAATGATCCTCGGCCGGGTGAAGGCTGAGCTCTCGCGCGCTGTCGGGCGGGACCTGTACGGCGAAGACGATGAGATGCTTGAATCCGTCGTCGGAAGCCTGCTTCTCCGGCGGAAATTGAAGCTGGCGCTGGCTGAATCCTGCACGGGAGGGCTTCTGGGCGAGATGATCACGCGCGTTCCCGGAAGTTCCCGTTATTTTGTTTCCAGCGTCGTCACCTACTCCAACGGCGTCAAACAAACGCTTTTGGGGGTGCGGCGGGAGACACTGGTCCGGCACGGCGCCGTCTCCGCCCCCACGGCCCTCGAGATGGCACGAGGCGCACAACAGCTCGCGGCCGGTAGTATTAATTCCCTCTCCCCAATCGAGGGAGAGGGTGGGGTGAGGGGGAAGCTCAGTAAAACTATCGGACTCTCAATCACAGGGATCGCTGGCCCCGATGGGGGAAACCGCGATAAACCGGTCGGCCTTGTGTTTATCGGGTTCGCGGGACTGGGGCGCCGTTTCGCCCGGCGGTATTTTTTCCATGGGACACGCGAGGACGTCCGCCAACGCGCGGCGATGACGGCGCTGGACCTTTTGAGACGGGAACTTGGGCGCTAGGTTCGGCCAGCACTTTCTCGCCAACCCCCACGTCGCCGGGCGGATCGCGCAGGCCCTCGGGCTTGAATCCGGCGATGCCGTCCTCGAGATCGGGCCCGGAAAAGGCGCGCTCACGCGGCATCTGCTCGCCGGCGGGGCCCAGGTGGGGGGGGTGGAGATCGACGAGGATTTATACAAGGGGCTTGAGGGGCGCTTCCGGGGCGACCGGCTCACCGCTGTTCTGGGAGACGTGCTGAAGGTTGATCTGGCCTCTTTATTTCGCGGCGCCAAAGGGCCCGTCAAAGTCGCGGGCAATATCCCCTACAAAATCACTTCGCCGCTTTTGGAGCGGCTCACGCTGTGGTCCGGGTGGGATCGGGCCGTTTTGATGGTCCAGGAGGAAGTGGCCAAGCGGATCACGGCCCCGCCGGGGACCAAAACATACGGAGTCCTCAGCGTGGGGATTCAAATTGTTGCGGACACCCGGTTTCTTTTCGGCCTTTCCAAGCACAGTTTTCGCCCGGTGCCAAAGGTGGATTCGGCCGTCATCGAATTGATTCGTCAACCGCGGGGTTTGCCGGAGAAAGAGAGGAAGCGGGTGATGAGCGTCGTGCGCGCGGCCTTTTCCCAGAGGAGAAAGACGATCGCCAACGCTCTCTCCGACGGGTTGGACATTCCGAAGGGGAAAGTTCAAGAAGCGCTTATTGCTGTCGGGATAGATCCAGGAGCCCGGGCGGAAACCGTGGGCCTTGAAGAGTATCGTCGTTTATCTGATGCACTGCCCCCCTCACCTTAATCCTCTCCCCCGATGGGGGAGAGGAATTAATTTGGGATCTGCGATTAGTATTCCCTCTCCCCACCGAGGGAGAGGGTAGGGTGAGGGGGCTGATGATCGTGTATAATCTGCCATGATGGACTCAAGCAAACAGATCGAACTCATCAGGCGCGGATGCACCGAGGTCATCTCGGAGGCCGAGCTCAAGATAAAACTCGACCGGAAGAAACCTTTGAGAATCAAACTGGGCGTGGACCCGACGTCCCCCGACCTGCATTTCGGCCATCTCGTGCTCCTGAACAAGCTCCGGACGTTCCAAACCCTGGGCCATCACATCCTGTTTCTCATCGGGGATTTCACGGCCCGGATCGGCGACCCGTCGGGACGTCTCGAGACCCGGCCCGTCCTCTCGGAGGCCGAGATCAAAGCCAACGCCAAAACATACGAGGACCAGGTGCTCAAGGTTCTGGACAAGGAGAAGACCGAGTTCATGGTCAACTCCTCCTGGCTCACCCCGCTCGGCGCCGCGGGCCTCCTCAACCTGGCGCGCCAGTACACGGTGGCGCGGCTTTTGGAACGCGACGATTTCAGCAAACGCTACAAGTCAGGTAGCCCCATCACACTGCTTGAGTTTTTCTATCCCCTTCTCCAGGGCCAGGATTCGGTGGCGATGAAGGCCGATGTGGAACTGGGGGGGAACGATCAGAAATTCAACCTCATCGTTGGGCGCGAGCTTCAGCGCGATGCCGGACAGGAGCCCCAGATCGTGATCACACTGCCGCTCCTGGAAGGTGTAGACGGCACGCGCAAGATGTCCAAAAGCTACGGCAACCACATCGCTTTCAACGACAGCCCCCGGGACATGTTCGGCAAAGTGATGTCGGTGCCGGATGAGCTGATGTGGAAATACTACGAGCTCCTCACCGAGGAGGATTTAAAGACGGTCAAGACGCTCCATCCGAAAGAGGCCAAAGTCCGGCTCGCCCAGCAGATGACGGAGCGCTTTCACGGAAAAGACGCGGCCCTCGAGGCCCGGCGGCAGTTCGAGCAGGTGTTTTCTCAAAAAGGCGTGCCGGAAAATATTGAAGAGTTCGTTTGTTCGAAAGAGAGCGTCGATCCCGTGGATTTGCTCGTCGAAACCCAACTCGCGCCGTCCAGAAATGAGGCCCGCCGCCTGGTTCAGCAGGGCGGCGTCGAGGCCGATGGAAAGCGCGTCGCTTTGGGCTCTCCTCTCGACGCCACCCGCCCTTTCATACTCAAAGTCGGAAAGCGGCGATTTAAAAGAATTATCCCCTCTCCCTGACCTTTCCCCTCACCCTACCCTCTCCCTCATAGGGAGAGGGATTATAAATGAAAGACTCCGATATTCATCCAGTCGTTCGCATTCTCAGGCGGGAAATCCCCCAGTGGAAAGTCCCCGTGGTGGGTCATTACGCGGATGATCCTTTTACCGTGCTCATCAGTTGTATCTTAAGCCTGCGGACCAAAGACGCCACCACCCAGGCCGCCTCGGAGCGTCTTTTCGCGGCCGCCCGTACCCCTCAAACGATCCTCCGCCTGCCCCTCAAGCGCATTGAAAAGCTGATTTTTCCGGTCGGCTTCTACCGGACAAAGGCCCGGGTCATCCACGGGATCTGCCGTGACCTCCTGGGGCGTTTCGGCGGCCGCGTGCCGGACACGATTGAGGAGCTTCTCACGCTCAAAGGGGTGGGCCGCAAGACCGCCAATCTCACCGTGACACTCGGCTACAAGAAGCCCGGGATCTGCGTGGACGTCCATGTTCACCGCATCTCAAACCGCCTCGGCTACGTGAAGACAAAGACCCCGGAAGAGACCGAGACGGCCCTCCGCGCGAAACTCCCGAAAAAATACTGGATCACCTTCAACGACCTCCTCGTCACCTACGGCCAGAACCTGTGCACCCCCACCTCCCCCTGGTGTTCCCACTGCGCCCTCCGCCGCTACTGCGCCCGGACTGGCGTTTCCAGAAGCCGGTAAAGAAATCAAGTCAGCCGGTAAACCCCTGTTTTGTGACCGCCTTCCCGCCGTATCCATTTGGCCCGGAGGAGCGGTTTTAAAAGATAGTGGGCCCCGGGTTTTGTGACCTTCAATTCCTTCTGAATATCGGCGGTACGCATCGGTTTTTCCCGAAGAAGGGCGACGAGCCGCTCCTGATTCGGCGTCAGCATCAGGGGCTTCCGTTTTTTTCCGGCTTGCAGCGTTTCAATTCGTTTCCATGTCCTCTCTAAAGCCGTGACAAGCGCTTCTCCGACGAACTCAATCCAACCCGTCAAGTCTTGCGCGGGGTCTCTCTCGATGCGTTCCAGGGCCGCATAATACAGCGGCCTGTTTTCCCAAAATACTTCGTCAATCGCAAAAATATGCTGAGTGTCGAAGTGTCGGCGGTAAAGTTCCCAGACAGCCAGGGCACGGCCGGTGCGTCCGTTGCCGTCTCCGAACGGGTGGATGTATTCAAATCGAAAATGCAGGATTGCAGAACTGACCACGGCAGACCAGTGCCGGCCTTCTTCGTTGACCCAGGACAGAAGCTCGCGCGTGAGACGAGGGACCTCTTCAAAACTCGGCGCGACGTGTGAACCCACACGCACTCCGTAGTTTCTGTATTGACCCATAGGGCCTCTATCCAGAGCGTTTTCTTTCCCTAGGATCGAGTGGATTTTAAAAATATGCGCTTCCTGAATGGTGCGTGTATCAGAATGGCTTTGGATATAGCGCATTACCTCCGCGGAATTACGAATTTCCTGGATGGCCCTCGGAGTTGCCAGGGGAAGTTCTTTGCCTTCGAGAACGGTTTTCACTTCCGCCAGAGTCAGAGGGTTTCCCTCTATGGCGCTGGAACCGTGAGCCTCACGGGCCAGGATGTCTTGTTGAAGAGAAGCCAGATAGGGGACTCGGACGGCGGCATCCTGGATGCGGGTGTGGAGAGCGTTGATCTCCCCAGAAGTTTTTAGGAAGTGCGCGGTGATTGTAAATTTCGGATTATAGAACATAGCGTTTTTTATTATCCTTATTATAAGTAAAGTATAAGTAAAGTGATTCGTCAACCGGTTTTTGGATGGTTGGACCGGCTTCTGTAAACAAACCTTTACCGATAATTTACCTTCATTTTACGATTCCCTAAGGGTTTCTTAAGGGGTTTTCAGCG
>Ga0207100_1234_pt1 | contig 10922 bp, 10 predicted proteins | sample Alteio_BWMinHeat_82_FD_153520 | JGI IMG/M metagenome (GOLD analysis project Ga0207100, IMG submission 153520) | Enriched cells from forest soil in Barre Woods Harvard Forest LTER site, Petersham, Massachusetts, United States -... | ecosystem: Environmental > Terrestrial > Soil > Temperate forest >...
TTCTGGATCGTGTGGTACGAAATTGAACAGCGTTTTATTAAACGAAATGCATTTATCTGTAGGTGTATTAAATGTTAGTAGTTTGTAATAGGTCTTTACATCTTTTAGTGTTAATCCAAAGATTTCATTGTGTTCTATGACAAAACGTAGTCCGTAGTAAGATGTTTTTTGGAAAATAATTCTTTTCAAATCATTCCAATTATTTGACATCGGATTGCTCTTGACACATTCCAGAAGTAAAGTAAAGTGTATTGGAAAAATATCTGCATCAAATCTTATCCACGCTTCAAACAAATAAACATATTGATTGGATGGAATTAGACCCATCTCTAGTAGATATTTTAACAGGTCCAGGTTTCGAGCAAGAGGTTCTTTTCGCCATTCGGAAATCGGCACCTCATTATAAATAAGGTATGTCAGTGTCTGTATGGATTTAATATAGGGACGACTCAAGTCTAGTTTGGTGGATCCGATTTTTTGATCAATTAAGAATTTTGTCATGAGATTCAAATTAGATTCCACAGCGAATTCGATAGTTTCGTCCAATTGTTTTTGTAATTCATTTGCCATATATTCCTGGTTTAAGACATATGTACTTTATTGAAATTATTGTAATTATCAATTTTTGTTAGAACATATCTCATCCAATATATAATTGACTCCGATGTCAAAACAAACCAAAAAATTAATCAAATATTTGATTTCACAATCGTGGTCGAAAGCTAGAACTGTTATCAAGTCTTCTGCTATTGGAATGGATTGGACCCAGTTAGTAGATCAAACAAATTATCCGATTCATTATTTAGCTTATCAAAATCAAATTGATTTAATTAAATTGATGCCGATTGAACTGGCTACTGAACTAGTCATTCAACCAAATGTTGAAGGAGATACGGTTGCTCATATCGCGGCCAAACTCCAAAACTGGGATTTGTTAGAATGGTCCGTTGATACAAATCCCGAAGTCCTGTATGAAAGAAGTAATCTGGGATTTGTTCCTATTTATTATATGGTCAAGGGGTTCACCGATCCTCTAAAAAAACTCTTGACCAAATTCAAAATACAAGACCACTTTCTCACTCCAGAATATACTTTGTTGGAATACTTTCTCTTGGAATCACCCATGAGCTTGGTTGATTGGATGATTAATCACGTGGTCATAAATAATGTGAGTGCCAATGCCTTATTTTATACCATTATTTCGGATAAGAAGCCCAAGGATAAGTTGCACATCGTCGAAAAGTTGATCAATTCCAAAGTTGACGTTAATGCATTAGATCACGAATTTCTTTCTTCGGTTATTATTGCTGCCATGACAAAGAATTTGGACCTGGTCAAATTATTAGTGAAATCTGGAGCTAGCCTGAAGTACTATGGTCCTGAACAAAATCATCATCCTATGACTATTGCTATTCTGAATCAAGACATACCCATGATCAAATTCCTGGCTAATGCTAAAATTGATGTCAATGTTCCAGATAAGAATTTGAGAACTTCTATTCACCACTTATTTGGGAGTCGATCCAAGATCCCGCTCAAGATCAAGTCCGAACTTTTACACAGATCCACTGATCTCAATGCACCTGATCAACAACTGAACACTATTCTACATTTACTCTTACAAACAGACGATTGGACGAAGTACCGAGATATTCTTCCCGAATTTAGATTGAAAATTTATTTCAAAAACAGGCAGGGACTCGCTCCGATTGATAACATTCCAGATGACCAGTATGACGAATTTATTGACTTAGTCTACAAATCATACATTAGTCAACTAACTGCAAACAAAACTTGGAAAGATCCCATAGATCAAAAAATAAGTATCTTACTCGGGAACAATAAATCAATTACTTCGGGATTCAAACAATACATTATTAAGAAAATTACCAATGGTCAATCCTTTCCTCTGCCCCGGATCCAATCTCCACAGAAAATTCAAATGATTATTCCACCCAAAACTAATATTACACACTTTTCTGCTTACACTTATAACTATACATGTTTCTTGTACTATTTGCTTGAAAAATATCCCCAAATAAAAATTCCCTCTATGGCTCCCAAACAAATGGCCGGAAAAACTATGGAAAAATTCTACAAAGAAGTAACTGATGATATTCAAGATCCTAATGATCCAGACGACGCCATTTTCCGCTCTATCATTCGAGACTACCTGAATCACTCTCCAATTCTGGTTAATCACGTAATCATTTGGAGAAGTCCTGAGAAATACTTTTTTTCACCATATGTTGTTCAAGGAATTGCGGAAACAATCCGAAAATTCCCCGATGTCAAATTTATTCTTCTTAAATTTACCATTGTATCTGATATGAATTTTAATCACGCCAACATGTTGATTTATGATGTCCCTGGGAAAGTAGTCGAAAGATTCGATCCTTATGGTACGGTACCGTTTATCAAGGGGTCGGATATCGATGACCTGCTCAGGGCCTTTTTCCATGATTATTTTCCCGACGTCACTTACGTGGGGCCTGCCGAAACTGCGACTGGAATTTCTTTTCAAGTTTTTTCGGATGAGTCCAATGTGAAAAATTCAGTCGATAACGATCCCGTGGGATTTTGCATTGCTTGGTGTGTGTGGTATGTAGAGAATCGTATCAAAAATCCTGACGTGGAACCCGCTGTCTTGGTCAGAAATCTGACTAAACAAATCAATCAATCCGAAGATACTTTCAAAGATTATATTAGAGACTATTCGAATGTCCTAGACATGGAGAAAAACAAAATCCTTGCTGAAGGAGCCATGCCCAAAAAAATACTGGTATCGCCGTCAGATACCGACACCTGTTACCTTAGCGTACTTAAAATTTATGAGGAATGGATTTCATGACATGACAAATTGACCGGAGATTCACGAGAATCTGCGCATACTGTCGGAACCAACGGTTCCACAATATCCGATCACGACCGGCTCGCGTTCAAGAATCTGTTCTAATTCTCTGGATGATTTTTAAATATGGATTCCAAGTGCGCCGTCAAAGAGCCTTGTGCCATTGTCAATATTCACAACAAAAATGATACTTATTATTTGACTTCAAGAACGATATACCGGTCAGCCGCAAAAGAAGATATAAACACCATGTTTCTGGATGCGATTGTCATGAATAGACAAACATTTAACAAAACACACAACTTGTCAGCGTATATCCAGCCAAATACGGTGTCGCCCAATCCCGAAGCCGTTGATTTGTATCTAAATGTCAATCCCGAAGCTCTGAGGTATGTGATAGATTATATTCAGCGAGGGGAGATAAATGGACCCGCCATTTATTCTAACTGTTATGAGATGGTTGGGGAAATTTCTAATCTGGCGGCTATTTTTGGGATGCCTCTATTATCCAAATTACTCCAAGAACTAGAACCAGATCCAGCCGAAATCGAGCCGTATGCCGAAATTGTTCACAACTTGGCCAAATATTGTATGCTGGTTGCTAAAACTCACGATATTGATTGCGCGAATGACTCAAATGAGATCTTGGCAGAATTTTTCAAGAAACATGATAAAGAAATCACGGATTATTTGTTCAAACGAACATACTACCAGAGAACTCCTCTGTTCAATGATTTGATAATGCTTTTGATTGATTTATTTGCCAGACCACATATAATTAAAAAAATGATGCGACAAACTTATCACCCAGGAGGTCCATCCGAAGGTCCTTCGGCGCATAACGAATAATTGCGTTTTGAATTAGTTCAAAATTCTATAAGTATGTTTATACAATGGACAATAATTCTGAACAAGATCAGGTGACCATTCAACTCGACGGGCAACCTATTGAAGTAATCGCAGAACATCGGGAGCAACGAAAGTCGCCGATGTTAGCCTGCCCTTCACGGGACAAGGTGGATTCGGATAGAGACGACGAAGAAGACGAGGAAGAAGTAGACAATGAAGAAGAATCTGTTTCTGATACTTCTTCGGAAGAAAGTTCTCCTGTAGAAAACTCCACCAATGAACCAGTTATAGAGCCTTCAACACAAACTATGATGGATGCCATATTATCACAGTCCGAACTTCAAAATTATCGTGTCATTCATGTCTATAACAAAAATGATACTTATCATTTGACTCGCCAAGTACTTTTGGATTCTTCCATTACTCAAAACACGTATACGATATTCTATCATATCCTCGCCATGACCGATACTCAATTCAATACCACTTATGGATCCTTTGCTCACATTGAACCGTCCGTTTCGGGACTATCTTCTGCTAATCTCTATCTCAATGTCAATGCAGCAGCTCTCAGACACATTATTAATTATGTTCAAACTGGCAAAATTGATGGTCCGGCTATTTATGCGGATAATTACAAGACCATTGATGAAATTATTGATTTAGCTACTATGTTTGCTATCCCAGAATTAGTCAGTTCTATGAGAGCAGTTAAGCCCAGTCCTGAATTAATAAACGAATCAATTGAATTAATGCATAGTTTGATAAAAATGTACATAGCCTTCTTCAAGTTGCTAGATTCTTCTTTAACAGTGGATTTGGAAAAACAATTTGCCGACTTTTTTGTCCGTCATCGAGAAGAAATCTGTACTAGACTTGTCATTCAAAATTATCATAGATCTAGTCCAGCTCTCTCTGAATTTGTCACGATCATTATAAGATTCGTTATGTTGTTTTGTTCTAAATTAGACATACATCGGCCATCAGATCCCATGAATCACGAATATGATTCAATGATGAGCAGACTAGAATCGTATGCAGAGCTCCGATATGGAATCAAGAAACCCGAGCCTTCTATCAATATCCCTGAAGAAACTTTTGACCGGGATAGATCCGAACCAGAAGAATCACCTGACAGAAATAGGTCCGATCCAACAGAGGCATATACTCCAATATCGAAAGAAGAGCTCCTTGAAATCATTCATCAACACAAAACTTCTGAACAGTCTGATGAGTTATCCAAACAATCGGAACAGACAGAACCAACTATCTTGTCCGAACCAACTATCTTGTCCGAACCAACTATCTTGTCCGAACCAACTATCTTGTCCGAACCAACTATTCCGACAGAATCAACCGAAGAATCTGTCCATATCGACTCTCTAGAAAATTCTCCCCGAACATCTACTATTCCAATACCCATAATCCAGATTAGTCCATGGTCGGATTGGAATACTGAACCAGATCAAGATCTGAACTAATTCATTTAATTAAATTTTTTGAACCAAACAATTTAATTAAAGGCATCGCGGACGTTAAAAGTGATCCCAGGGATAGTTTTATATGTATTTGAATTTTCCGATAACAGTCTTAAAATAAACTGATGCTCCAGAAACTTTCGCGATCTCTTCTTTTTCAATCGCGATTTCTCCTTCTTCAACGAAAATTGCGACATCATTCCACAAATCCGGATTCTTAATTTTCAATGATCTAATCATTTCCCGAAGATCTTGTCGTGAATGATAAGTTCCATTCAACAACGCATAATCATCGTGCATATCGAAGACAAGAACAAAACCGGAAAGAGTTTTAAAATCGCCAATGACACTGGGATTCGTTCCACTGTCGCCAAACTTCTGAATAGTGAATTGATATTTTTCCTGAGTTTCCGCTTCTAACAGGCGATGGATCTCCTCCAGTTGTGCTTTTCTTTCAGCAGGTAATTGTAAGGTTGGTACAATAGATAGAGACATGAGTGTGTTAAGTCTTGTTTAATATAGGATATTCCAGACTATTCAAATTATCAATTTTTTTAAATAATCTTCTTGACTTTCCCCACATTATAAGCCTCTCTCTGAGCCGGTGTCAAGTAGGTCATACCCAATTTCTCGAAAACATCCCGTTCAGTTGGAGTCGGGATTAGTTTGCGAGTGGAGTCGGAATCATTCTCTTTGTACAATCCATATTCATTCAAAAACATGCCTCTTTTGATGGCTCGCAATCTCATATGTTTGTTTAATTCAAAGGGACCCGTATAATAAAGCATAGCTGTGGCTAGACTGTGATATGGAATTAACCTGATATCTAATCTGTGTACAGGGTAATCATCATATTTGAAAAATCCCATGTATTTCATTCGATAATTTTTGTCGGTCAAATGATCCGTTAAGTAACCTTGTTCCGTGAGGGCATCGACGAGCAGTTCTAGGTAATGCTCAGCCCCTGCTGCCTGAGGTTTGTATAACTCTTTCATGGATTTAATTTTGGGATGGTACATGAGCATATCGATGTCATTGGAAGTAGGTTTCTTTCTTCGATATGATCCGCAAATCATGATTTTCAACTCAGAGTCAATTTTCCGAACTTCTTTTGTGAGGAACTTTTCAGTAATTTTGATCTCGGCTCTGGGGATATTCCCTACGACCACTCCATAGTATTTTAATCCTAATTTGATTTTGTCATTGACTTCGACAGTGCCTTTTTTGATCCCAGCTTTTAGATCATCAATCGTCTTAATATTGTGACCAATGACTAGTTTCTTAGCCAGTTTATCTCCGATACCAATGACTTGAGTTAATTCCATGATACTTTCTATTTGTTTTTGTTTTTTTCCTGTATGCTTGTTTTTGAGCTCGGAAAGATGACCCGTTGTCAGAATTTCTGTAATTCTATTCAGTGAACCCTTTCCGATACCAGGTATATTGTTAACATCCGCAGCAGATTTGATCTCGAAATCTAATTTTTTAATCACACTCAATGCTTTTTTAATCCCTTGTAACCTAAATCTGTGAGTCAATACTTCCTTAGTGTTCCCTTCAGATTCAGCATTGAGTTGTTCTGCTTGAATTTGTTTGACTAATATTCAGCAATCGTTAGGTTTCCATCCGAATCTAAAATATAGCGCCGAACTGGAGTAGTTCCAAGTGGAACCACTCTGCGAGAATTGGCTTTGATCTTGGCGTTTTGAATAACATTACGGACATACTGATTTTTGGAAACGGGCAACTTAGGCGGCGGAGATAGCACATCGATATGATCTAGAGGTTCTGTTTGGTTGGAGAACATCGGATTGGTATTGTAAATGGTCAATCCATATGATCGGAGATGACAAAATGTTTCTTCTGGTGTACTAGCAGCATTTGGTACAATACGAGTTGGAGTCGATTCTGACATTCAGTGAAAATAATATTGCGGAAATGCATAGAATGGAGTCATTAAACGGTTCAATGTTCAATTTTTTCTTCGACTCTTTTATATTTGATTTGATACTTGTCCAGAAGCTCCGCAATGCTATCATACTTGGGCACATCTACAATGACCAACAGGCCCGGCGGGAATTCTGTAATATTTTTGATCACATGTTCGCCCATCTCAACCGAAATACTTTTTAGACAGTCTACAAGAAGTTGGGTCAATACTATAGGTAACGACCGTTGACAAAGATAATCCACGTATTGCTTTGCTAAACCAGAAAATCTAGCTAATATCTTGGTCAAAAAATAATTAGTTTGGACGCCAGTCGGGACCATCGATTCCATCAATACATCATAACACTGGAGAACAGAAGTAATATCACTAAACCAACTTATTCGATGAATGATCTCATAATAATCAATTCGCGGGTCGATATAGGCTCCATGATTCAATAAAAAAATTAGATTTTCATAGGAAGCTTTTTGAAATACCATAGTAAGCAATTCTTGACTGTTCGCTCGAACATCGATTCCGTATCCGACAAGCAGCTCCATCATTTTTTGTTCATCAGGATTAGGTATATCTTTCCGAATCAAGTAACACTTCAAAGATTTAATCAAATCGTCCGAATCAAAATATTTATTATCCAGTAACCACGTGATTATCATAGTATATCTGTCGAATAATTCTGTATTGGGTTTCTTCTCATAGTCTGACCACCAATCTTTTTCGTTCATGAATTGATCAATAGTATCGGACAATATGTTCGGCGACGTGATGGGAACACCATGTTCGATCAAAAACATCGCCGCATCATAATAACCATATATCAATAAGTGTTCCAAACCGGAAGTTAGTTCTGGATTATGTGCCATGAGTACTAGGATTTAGATATTTGGATTCGGAATAGAATTTTGGTTGATCAATTTTTTAGGAAAACGTAAGATAATCCTCAGTGTCGGCATACTGGGTTATGATTTCATACGGAATTCCATACTTATCACATGCGTGTATCATTCTTTTATGAAACTCGGAAACATCGGGCTCATGACATCGAATGATAATAGGTTCATTTACTTTTGCCATCCGCAATAACTTATCAATTAATGGAGTGTAACCGAAAAGAAACAGTTGCCAGACAGATTGTTGTGATAAAACAATAGATACATTGGCATCTACCAAGATATCTATAACTTGATCCAAATTAGCGTATCCGAGATAACGCATCGTGTTAATTTCTGATGATACGATGTGTGTAATGATACTTTGATCGTATTTAGAGAATTCAAATAGACATGCAACGAATCCTATAGGAAAAGTACTTATCGGAGTATGTTTGCGAATGATAGGTTCAATTTCATTTAGTTCGAATTTGAAGTTATTACTTAAAAGAAATTTTAATGCATCTGTATTTTTATTGTTGATGATTTGTTCCAGAATAGGAATATTGTGATCAATTACTAAACCCCGTTCTATCAATAAACCAATGTGCTTGTGAAAGTGCTTGAAATGTCTGGATAAAAAACTACAGAAAACAGATATCCGCATTTCCGGCTGTTCCACTTCATAACTATCCAACAGGAATTCTAGAATTTGATAATTGTTTTGAACAGGTTCGGTTACCGATGAATCGGTGAGTCGCATACTATCGACAAATTGTTCGACTGCCGACAAATATGCTATAAAAGGATTCCGTACGAAAACTGCGTCATGATTTTCTATTAGGATTTTCATTGGAATAAATAGATTGTATTTCATCAACACATCAAGTGCAGTATTCAATTGAGTTTGTTCAGTCGCCATTAGGTACTATTAGTATCATCCTGTTCAATATTAAAATGATTATCCGATTGATCAATTTTTTGTATGAATAAAAAATTCACACAAAAAACTTCAATCAATCAGGTATGTAAGCTGGTTCTAGAGATGGCATTAATTCATATTTGACACCATATTTGTTTAAAACTTCGATTGTGACATCGTCTGTCGCGTCTGATATAATAACCAAGTCTTTAACATCAGAATACTTTAACATAGATTCTAAAACATCTAAATTTGTCTCTTTGATTATTTTTTCAGCAGTGTCTCCAGTCAATTCTGTTCGTATCTGGTGGTTTTGTAAAATTTGTTCCAATATCGAAGTAATTTGAAAAGTAGCTTGAGGTATGGTACTTTGAAGTATCATGTTGATAATGTCGCTGTCAAATTGCACATATTCCAACAGAATTTCCAAGAATTCTTCCATTCTATCGGCTTGATTAAGTGTCATGGCATATAATGTAATTTCTGGATATGTATCTATGATTAATTGATGCGTGAAATGAAAAAGGTCAGCATTTTCAATGATCAATTTTAAAGCATCAACATTTCCATGTTCGAAAATGATTTCAACAATTTCACTGTCTTTCATTAGATTCGTTCCAGATTGTAATAGCAAATCAATGTGTTTCCGGAAATAGTTAAAATACTCTGAATGATAACAAAATTCTTGAAAAATCATACCATATTCGTCGGTTTGAATTTTCCCGGAATCAATCAAGAATAACAAAATGTCATAATTTGCATCGAATTCTTTACAGGAGCTTGCATTCACAATTTTGTCTGGACAAGCTTTTTCAATAGATGTGTAGTAAGCCTGTCCGAACTGGAAGTCAGATGGCTCAGTCAAGTATTCTGTGATAAGAATTTTAACAACTTCATTCAAGTTGTGTTTGATGGCGTGTTGAATGGTTTCTTTAAGTTGGGATTGCAGCATATGTATAGATAGACTTGGAACAGAGTAATTAGCGACGTATGAATGAATTTAGAATCAATTTTTTGTTCGGATTTATCAATCTAATTTATCTGTTATTTTTTCGTATTCGAAACTAATATTATGTTTATGTAGGATATTGGCGATTCCTGGAGAGATTTCCGAGCGTAACACGATTTGATCAACAACATGTAATGACTGACAAATATTTTCAACAATCGAATAGTCAGGTGATTCGTTTAAAGTAAAATTAATGCGATAATGATCAATTATTTTGCTAAATATTTTTCCTGAACATGCAATAATCAATTTATGTGCGAGTAGTACAGATATGATGCCTTCTACAGTAGTAAAATCATATTTGAGAATCGCTTCTTCCATATAAGATTCTAATACTACTGGATCTGGCAGGAACCAACCGAATAAAACTTTATTAAATTCCTTGAACATCAAAATCCACGTATCTCTTGATTTACTTGGGGAAATGGAGTAGGACGACATAATGGAATGTTTATAATATTTGGCGACATTTTCGGAAGTGAGTTCAAAAATATCATTATGTGTCAAAATAAATTGCAAACCTGTTATGTTGAATCTCGCAAAAATGGATTGATACAATTGATCCCAATCAATTGAAAGATCAACAACATATTCCATAAGTAGGTCCATATGTTTGATAAATCGTGGAAGATAATTAATCCATGACTGGAAGCAAATTTGAAGCCACCATTTATCTGAAAAACTATGTGTTTCCAATAAATATTTTAAAATTTCATAGTTACAATTTAATCTATCGTTATCAAACACAATACCATCGGAATGAAAGTCACTTGTGTTTAGTATCGAATCATAATAAGATTTCCCCAGATCAAGATTAGTAGATCCGACTCGATGATCCATCAAGAACACTACCATTTGATTTAAATTATTTTCAACAGCCAAACCAATCAATTTATCTAATTGGCGCGTGTCTTGCATTTGTATGGTGTTATGTTAATTGATTAGAAAATTACACTAATTTTGTAATCAATTTTTTATGATAAATCCAATTCATCT
>Ga0207100_1235_pt1 | contig 10821 bp, 7 predicted proteins | sample Alteio_BWMinHeat_82_FD_153520 | JGI IMG/M metagenome (GOLD analysis project Ga0207100, IMG submission 153520) | Enriched cells from forest soil in Barre Woods Harvard Forest LTER site, Petersham, Massachusetts, United States -... | ecosystem: Environmental > Terrestrial > Soil > Temperate forest >...
CCTCGCTCATCTGTTCCTCATGCATGATTGCCGTTCTCCTGTGGCTGGGAGGAGTGCGAGGTTGGACGCAGGCTTCGGAGGACGAGGTTACACCTGCGGTGCAGCAGCTTTACGCGCAGGCCCGGGCGGCTCAGCAGAGCGGAGACAGCGCGACCGCGATCGACAAGTACCGGAGCATGATCCAGCTGGCCCCTCACCTTGCGCCCGCCTATAACAACCTGGGGATGTTGTATTTCAACCAGCACGATTTTTCTCATGCGGCGCAGACCCTGGAACAAGGGCTGACACTGAACCCCGACATGCCAGGAGCCTCCGCGATGCTGGGGACAAGTTACTTCGAGTTAGGGGAGACAGAGCAGGCAGAAGCGCCGCTGGAAACCGCTCTGCGCGCCAATCCCACTGACAATCTGGCAGAGATGACCCTTTCGAAGGTACTGATTCATCTGCGCAAATACAGTAAGGCCGCAGATACTTTGACGAACTACACGCAACGAAATCCGCGGGATCAGGAGGCATGGTATTTGCTGGGGAAGACCTACCTGCAACTCTCAGAAGATTCTCTGGGGAAGATCAACCAGATTGATCCAGACTCGGTGGTGGCGCACGAGGTTGCCGGCGAGATTGACGAGAGCATGCACAACTACGATGGTGCGCTGGTCGAATACAAGAAGGCGGAGGAAATGGCTCCGCGCCGGCCAGGGACGCACCTTCACCTTGCGAATGCATTTTGGTCGATCGGTAAATGGGAGTCGGCGCGAGGGGAGTTTGAGGCGGAACTGACAAATGACCCCAACAACTGTTCCGCTCTCTGGAAACTGGGCAACACCATCCTGGAAGCGAATGGCGCGCCCGTGGACGCACTCTCGCAGTTGAACAAGGCAGTTGAGCGTTGCCCCGAACTCATGCAGGCGCGCGTGGACCGAGCTCGCGCGAATATCAAGCTGGGGAAGCCGGACGAGGCATTGCCGGATCTCCTGCTTGCAGGCAAAGATAGTCCAGACGAGCCCTCCATCCATTTCCTGCTGGCTTCTGTCTATCGTTCCCAAGGTAAGACCGCCGAGGTTCAAAAGGAACTTCGCACCTACGGCCGCCTGCAACGTGAGGCCAGCGAAGCGGTAGCTGGGCAGGCAAATGATTCTCTCAACATCAAGAATGGCGCGCATTAACTTATTCGTCTGCTTACGCGCCTGCGGGCGAGCTATCGCTCTTGCTTGCTGGGGTGTTGCGCTGCCGACGCTATTGTTTGGGCAGCAGAAGCCGGCGACAGGCCAGGGCGGAACGAGCACCGGCGGGGAGTTCGCTCCCGTTCACGACGCCGAGCATCGTCCTATCACCGCAGGCGGTCTGGTAAGTTCGGGACCAATGGTGTTTCAGGATGTTAGCCAACAGGCCGGCCTGACCTCGTGGAGATACTCCGGCGGTACCCCATCCAAGTCAACCATTGTCGAGTCGCTGGGGAGTGGTGTCGCGCTGCTGGACTATGACAACGATGGATGGATCGATATCTACCTGGTCAACGGCATGACTTATGACGCGCTGGATGGCAAGGCGGAACCGCCACATGCCGCCCTATTTCGTAACAACCATGACGGTACCTTTACGAACGTCGCCAGCCGGGCGGGGGTAACCAACGATCGATGGGGTGTAGGAGTAGCGGTAGGAGACTATGACAACGACGGTTGGCCCGATCTCTATGTTACTAACGTAGGTAAGAATCGCCTCTATCACAACAACCACGACGGCACGTTTACGGACATGGCCGAGAAGGCTGGAGTTTCCCTGGGGACATGGTCCACTGGCCCGACCTTTGGCGACTATAACAGCGATGGCCGGCTCGATCTCTTCGTGCCGGGATACACCGCCTATGACTTTCACAACCCTCCGGTGGCCGGCTCGAAATGGGTGGTGTCGAACTCCTGCCGGTTTCGCGGCGTCGAGGTATTTTGCGGACCCCGGGGATTGCGAGGCGAGCACGATCATCTATTTCGCAACAACGGTGATGGGACGTTTACGGATGAAAGTGAGAATGCGGGCGTGGCTGACGCCCCAGGCTACTTTGGGTTGGCATCTTTGTTCGTCGATTTAAATGGCGACGGGAAGCCGGAGTTACTCGTCGCAAATGACTCTACTCCAAACTACCTCTATCGTAATAAGGGCGATGGCACTTTCGAAGATATGAGCTTTGAATCTGGATATGCTGTTAATCGAGACGGACGCGAGGCAGCGAACATGGGGATCGCTGTCGGGGACTACCTCAACAACGGACGGCTGGACATATTGAATACCGATTTCTCTGATGACTATGACGTCTTATACAGAAATGACGGCGACTTACTCTTCTCCGACGTGAGCGACGAGGCTGGGATCGCCAAGGAGACGATTCCCTTCCTTGGATGGGGGGTTGGATTTCTGGATTACGACAACGACGGGCTCGATGATATTTTTATCGGCAACGGTCACGTTTATACCCAAGTAGACCAGCATGACTGGGGAACCAGTTTTGCCGAGCGTCCACTGCTATTTCGCAATATGGGAGACGGCAAGTTCAAGGCTGTTCCGCCGGTGAAGGGTTCAGGACTTGCGGCGATAAGAGCGGCGCGGGGTGTAGCGTTTGGGGATTTGTTCAATGATGGCAAAGTCGAGGTGGTGATCAACAACATCGACGGAACCCCGAGCTTGTTGCGCAATGTCAGCGAAGATCACCATCACTGGATCGAATTCCATCTGATTGGTCATGGGAAGAGCCCCCGAGATGCAATCGGCGCCTTCGTCCTATTGGCGGCGGGGAAGACGACGCGGCGAGGCGATGTGCTGAGCGGAGGGAGTTTCGCCTCATCAAGCGATCAGCGCGTGCACTTCGGACTTGGCGACGCGGTGTCGGTTGAATCCGTAGAGATTCATTGGCCGGGGGAAGAACCAGAGAAAGTTATGATCCCTGGCGTCGATCGTATCTATACGATTGAGGAAGGCAAGGGCATTACTGCGGAGCTTTGTCCGAGCTGCCCGCAGTTACAGCGGAAGTAAGTCGGGGCTTTGGCCAGTAGGACTCGAGATAGAGTCGAAACCGCAGCACTAGACGGATGTGAAGTCCACCATTTATGAGCTTTGAGGGATTTCCAGGATGCCTTGGGGCCTGGGAAGTGGCGGAGGGAGAGGGATTCGAACCCCCGTTACCCGTAAGGGTAAAGCGGTTTTCAAGACCGCCTGTTTCAACCGCTCACACATCCCTCCGCGTGAGTATCGATAGTTTACCAGCATTGAAGGGGGACCCAGGCATGCGGTTGAAAAGTCGGTCTTTTTTCGGCCGCACACCGAAGGCCCTTGGGCCAGCCAGTTCATTAGCTTGCGAGTGGCCGCCGGGTCGCCAAGCAGGCCAATCGCAGACCGTCTGTTGCGGCCGCACATTGAAGCCATCTGCGTAAGGAGAATCAATATTGCCGGACGGCAGGTGCGCGTGACTAGCTTAGAGCGGACGATAGCCGATGTCCTCGATGATGAAACCATTTTGCCGTTGATCCAATGCGAGGCCGCCGCAATTCCGACGATTTCAGAGAGGCTCATGCCCTTTTCGATCTACGGGTGTGAAGCCATCCATTCGATGGTTTTGGAGGCGAGGCGATCGAACGCGGTGATCGCCAGGCGCAGATAGTCTTCGCGTGTATCTTCAATCTTGTTGTGACTGATTCCGTTAAGCGATTGAACGAACATCATGACGGTGGGGATGCCGGAACGCGAGACCTCCGCCGCATCGTGCAACGGCCCTGACGGCAAGCGATGAGACTGTCCGACCGTTTCCCTGACGGCTTCATCGCAAAGGTTGATCAACTCAGGGTGAAACGGCTCCGGAGCGATATTCCAAATGCGTGACCACTCGACAGTGCAGCCTTCCTCTTCAGCGAACTGGCGGCTTTTCCGTTGCGCTTCGGAATACATGTTGGCGAGGATCCCGGCCTCGAGATCGCGCTGATCGAGTGTCGCCTCGCAACGCCCCACGACAGCCGTCACGATGCCGGGGAAAGTCTTGAGGCTTCCCATGGTGCAGACCGCATCTGAATACTGCATGGCGATAGGTCGGATCGCGAGAGCCAACTTCGCAGCGGCGGCCAGAGCGTCATGGCGCGCCGCCATCGGGGTGGAGCCTGAGTGCGCTTCCTGTCCGTGAAAGGTGATGGCGTGGCGCTCCACGCCTTTTGTTCCAAGAACGACGCCGAGCGGCAGGCCTAGCTTCTCAAGGACTGGGCCTTGCTCGATGTGTAGTTCGAGATACGCTGCGGCATGGTCGCGTTCCCGTTGTGCGTCGCCGATCGAGTCGATCGAGACGCCGCATGCCGCCAGCGCGTCTTCAAGGCGGATTCCGTTTGCATCGGTTCGACCACGATCCTGATCGATGCTGTGGGTCCCTGCAAACGCAGACGAGCCGAAGAGACTTCGCCCGAAGCGGGCGCCCTCTTCGTCTGCCCAATCGACGAGGCGAACCGTGACCGGAGGTCTTCCGTTGAACTCTTTCGCGATCCGGCCAAGAACGACGAATCCGGCAATGACCCCCAGGGCTCCATCAAGCCAGCCTCCATTCGGAACGGAATCGAGATGGCTTCCCAAAATCAGCGTCCTGGGTGATGCGCCGGCAAGAGCTGTCCAACTGTTCCCGGCTGCATCCAAGTGATGTTCAATGGGCAGTGAGCGAAGCTTCTGCTGAAACCATGCGCGGGCATTGAGCCACGTAGGGCTCCAAGCAACACGCTGCGCGCCGTTTTCATCCGCTGTCAACGCGCGGAGCTCTTTGAGCAGGTCAATCGCGAGCTGGGGATCAACCGGCATGAGAATCCTTGAAGTACTGCGGCTCACGCCGAAGCATTCGGCCGCGGTCCTTCTGTCCAACGAATGTGCCATCCCGCACCTGGACCTTGCCACGGACCGTGACCACCGATGGCCGGCCCTCGATCGGAAAACCTTCAAAGCCGCTGTAGTCGTTATTGGCGTGCTGGGTGCGCGCGGAGATCGTGCCCCGATAGCTTGGATCGTAAACAACGAGATCTGCATCGGATCCAATCGCGATCATGCCTTTGCGCGGAGCCAGGCCGAAGAGACGGGCCGGCTTCGTGCTGAGCGCATCGACAAAGCGATGGATATCGAGGAGCCCGCGCCGGACGCCGTAAGTCCACATTAAATTTACGCGTTCCTCGATGCCAGGAATGCCATTCGGGATTTGCGTAAAGGCCTGCGCACCGAGGAGCTTCTGCTTTGTATCAAAGGGACAATGGTCGGTGCCGACGGTATCGATGAGTCCCGCCTGGAGCGAGTTCCACAACGCGGGGAGATTGCGTTTGTCGCGCAATGGCGGCGACATGATGTGCTTCATTCCCTCGATCCCCGCTCGTTCGGCATACGTCTTATCGAGAAGGAAGTGGGGCAGAACGGACTCGACGAATAGTCTGACACCGCGCATCTTGGCATCGACGGCAGCGCGGAGCGCGGGCGCACACGACAAGTGCACGACATAGCCCGCTGCATTCGTTTGCTGAAGAAAGGTTGCGAAGCGGCCTGTTCCTTCTGCCTCTACAGCTTCGGGGCGCGACGGCTCATGCCACTCGGGCCCGGCCTTTCCTTGAGCGAGCAGGAGTTGTTGTAACTGGCTTACCAACTCGGCATTTTCACAGTGGGCGGTGGTGATCACTCCGAGTTCGGCGGCCAAGGTAAGAGTGCGGAACATCTCCTCGTCGTCGACGCCGAAAAAGTTCTTATACGCAAGAAAGATCTTGAAGGACGCGGTCCCGTCGCGAACGATCTCCCGCAGTTGCGCATCTGTTTGCGGGTCGTAACGAGTGACCGCCATGTGGAATGCATAGTCGGACGCGCTGTTGCCTTCGGCCTTCTGCTTCCACAGGTGATAGCTGTCAAGCGCGTCGTCTTTGCGCGAGGGACAGCACATTTCGATGAAGGTTGTGGTCCCTCCAATCAGCGCTGCCTTGCTTGCCGTCGCGTGCGTATCCTTTGCGAACGTGGCCATAAAGGGCAAATGGATGTGAACGTGCGGATCGATAAACCCAGGGAAGACAAGCTTTCCGGATGCATCAATAATTTCGGCATCCGGGGGTGCCGCGAGGTCGACCCCAATTGTTCGAATCACTTCATCTTCCACGAAAATGTCAGAGTGGTAGCGTGCTTCCGCGGTTACAATCTCCCCGCCTTTGATCAACAATGCCATTCGATGAACCTAACCTTCCCCGCGATCAATATTCGTCCGTGTCGATGAATGCGAAGATTCGCCTTGCTGCGGGCTTCCATCGCTTCGCAATCTCGCGTCACGGCAACCTCCCCGTGCTTCTTCATGGCTTTCTCGAGTTGCCGGCGCAAGCCTCGTCCATATTAACTGTTTTTATTTACATAACACGCAATCCTCTTCACGAACAGTTGGTCGCGGCCGGCTTTGGTCAAACAAGGTAGGCGCCGTCGCAAGCCGCGCTGCGATCTTGCTTGACCAGTTAGAAACGCACGCGACTCGGAAGCCGGCCGTAATACCGGCCTCACTCCCTTTATTCTTACTTAGGCAATTGGACACCGGGCGTATACTTCGGCCCGTACGGCTCATGCCGGCGAGGTGGAATACTCACGGCGACTCCGATGGTCTCGGCGTTCAACCTAGCGCCAACGATGCGGGAACTGGGCGAGGAGGACGGGGCCATTGATACCGGTGAGCGCCAAGGCCGCGGAGAGACTTCGCGCATTCCGACCCTATGCCCTGGGCTTCCAGCAATGGGCAAATTCCTTTCGGGTATGGGTGGTTCCCATTGACGTTGAAGGAGCGCGTCTGTTTTGAATAGAAAACCTGTTGAATTCCGCCGTGAATTGAATTCGCATTATTGTAGTGACCAATACCTGATCCGATGTATTCACGGCTCATTCTGATGTAGCTGTGCCACTCTGGATTCCCGATTGCGTGAAAGGCCGACGCTTCCAGGTAGCCGTCCCTGGGCTGCCAGGTGATGTCTATTGTCCCGCCGGTCGGCTCATGAGTTCCATCGTCCCTGATGCGGTAATTCAGGTACTGGCCAGCGAGACACCCATATTCTTTAGTGAGTGCGCGGAGTTCAGACCACCTCCGTATTCTGGTGCCGATCTGCCAATCGGCTATTACGCCCAGAGTTGCACCCACAACGGACCCGATTGCAAGATTCAGCCAATCGATTGTCATCTCACATCCTACGAGGGAATAACGAAGCTCTTCGTAGCAGGTACGGCTACTCTCCATCTCTTGTTCCGTGCATTTCGTACAAAAGTCGCGAACGAGCTCGAGCTGTGCCTCAGCGCCATGGGCCATCCTGCATCCTTGCGTTCCGGGGCTGCCTTCACACACCTCCGGTCTTCACTGGCAACCAGCCGGCTCAATTCCTGAAATCGCGGGGATCTCCGGTTTGAAGCGCTACTTCAAGGTGGCTGAGGCCGGAAAATAGGCTGAGTCGATGGCTTGCCGCTGATCGGATCATGGTTCGCCAATGGCCCTGTACGAGAACGCCTAGCATCCATGCTGGCAAGCTCCGCCGAGCCGGGAAGAAACGCAATCATGAAATAACGCAGATCTCAAATTTCTTTGCCGGGCCTCCCTTCAGCCAAATCCATCAAAGACCCGAAATCCGATTCCCCTTCCCGCTCGTATCTCAGAACGAAAGCGGTCAGTGGTTCGCTACCTGGTCGCTTGCCCGGGCAGGGAAACCCTCTCAGCGCCCGCGCTGAAATCGGGTCAAACTTCCATCTTTGAAACCCAGCGAGGCTTAAATGGCCAAGTGGCTACTGGTGCTTCTGACTTTTTCTTGTGTGGCGGCCTGGTCTCAGACCGTGCCGCCTGATACCGCCAAGGGAACTCGCATCGACGCGTTGTCAGAAACGGACAAGCAGATTCGTACACTGCAAGATCAGGTTAAGAAAACTCCGGACGACTATGCGGGATATGACGGGTTAGGCGCCGCCTTCCTTCAAAAGGCCAGAGAAACCGGCGACATCGATTACTACAATCTTGCTGAGCAAACACTCAAGAAGGCGCTGGCTCTGGTGCCCCAAGATTTTCGGGCCGCTGATCCTTTTATTCACATGGCATTGGTGTGCATGGGCGAGCATCGCTTCGCCGACGCTCTCGCGTTCGCGCAGAAGGCGATCGCGACTGGCTCTGGGAACCTCGCGGCATTCGCCATTGAAGGCGATGCCTATACCGATATGGGCGACTACGACGAGGCGGGCAAGGCATATGACACAGTACAGGCTCTTGGGCGGCTCACCACTCCGCCCCTGATGCTGGCATACATGAGCGACAGCCGGCTGGCTTATCTACGCCATCTGCATGGAGAGTCCACCGAAGCCGTGGGGCTGATGGGAGAATGAATCGCCGCAGCGCTGCAGGCCAATATTCCCCGGGAGAATCTCGCATGGCTCTATTTCGAATTGGGTGAGCGCTACTTTCAGTCGGGCGACCTAGAGGATGCGGAGTCGTCGTATGCGTCGGGGATCGCTGTAGATCCTAATCATTACCGCTCTTTGGCTGGGCTTGCCAAGGTTCGAGCGGCGCAGGGCAAATCTGAGCAAGCCATCCAACTCTACCAACGCTCGATCGCCATCGTTCCGTTTCCTGTCTATGTAGCCGAATTGGGCGATGTGTACACGAAGGAGGGAAAGCTCAGGGAAGCGGAGCAGCAGTACGAGTTAGTGGAATATATCGGGCACATCAGCGAGTTGAATAGAGTGTTGGCCAACCGGGAACTGGCTCTGTTTTATGCGGATCGAGGGATCAAGCTGCGCGAAGCGTTGGAACTGGCGAGAAATGAACTTGCGGTCAGGCACGACATCTATACCTGGGATGCCCTCGCGTGGGTTCTGTACAAGAATGGCCAGTTCTCTGAAGCAGGCCAGGCGATGGAAAAAGCACTCAGCCTGCACACGAACGATCCGCAGCTTCTTTTTCATGCCGGCATGATTTGTCACAGCCTGGCCAGAGAGGTCGACGCAGAGGACTTCTTACGCCGCGCACTCAAGACAAATCCTCATTTCCATGTTCTAGACGCCGAAGTGGCGGCCCACACCCTGGCAGATATCAGCCGTTCGCTCGGCGCGGATTTGAGGTCAAGCAATGCGCAACGTTAAAGCCAATCTTTCCCGGCCGGGAATCTTGCTGGCGCTGATCCTTCTGTTTTTCGGCACTCCGGCCGGCTTCGCCCATCCCATGGGCAATTTCAGCGTTAATCACTATTCGAAGATCAGGATCGGCCGCGGCGCGATCTATATCCGCTACCTGATTGACATGGCCGAGATACCCACCTTTCAGGAAATGAGGCAGTGGGATATGACTCCGGCAGCCAGCACTCCCAGCGCCTCCCGCTACCTCGACATGCAAGAGCAGGTGTTGATGGGCGGTCTCACGCTGGAATTCGACGGCCAAACCGTGGCGCTCGACGCGATATCGCGACAGATCACATTTGCCGACGGCGCGGGCGGGCTTCCCACGATGAAGATCGGGCTGGTGTTCGGCGCAAAGCTTGATGCCGACGGGGATGGTCACAAGCTCTCCTACATCGATCACAATTTCGCAGGGCGCGCCGGCTGGAAAGAAATCGTGGTCCTCGGCGACGGAGTCACGATCGCCGACAATTCCGCTTCCGGCGTCGACCGCAGTCAGGAACTGACTAACTATTCAAGCGATGCGTTGAACAGCCCGCCGCAGCAATTGGCGGCACGGGTTAGTTACAAGATGCCACTTAGTGTACCCCTCAAGCGAGCCTCAGCCCAATTGAATGGAATCCCATCCGACCGGAAGGTCATTTCCGGAACAAATACGGCGAAGCAGATGGATACACGCGAAAGGCGACTGAGACGATCAGGTCGAATTAGTTCGCACGGGCCGACCAATACACAATCTTCCCTCAAATTGAACCTTCGTCCCACTCTCAAACGCGGCACAGGCGGCAAACACACCTCGCAGCCGATTTACCGAACTCATCTCGACGCAGGGCAGGTTGAGCCTCTGGCTGCTGCTTTCAACCGGCCTCATTGCCGCGTGTCTGGGCGCGCTCCATGCCATGGAGCCGGGGCACGGCAAGACCATCGTAGCCGCATACCTTGTCGGTTCGCGAGGGACCGCTAAACATGCGGTGCTGCTTGGACTCGTTGTCACCGCCGCACACACTGCGGGTGTATATCTGCTGGGCGCGGTAACCCTGTATGCGTCACGCTACATTGTTCCCGACCAGCTTTATCCCTGGCTGGGAGCCATTTCCGGTTTGAGCATTGCCGGGCTTGGAGTCTTCATCTTCCTGAGACACCTGACAGGAGAATCAGGGGAGCACTCCCATTCGCCGGGAGAGAAGCATGGGCACTGGTTCCTCTCCATGGTCAGGCCGGCGTCGCGCTCGGCGGCGATCGCTACACAGCCTGCGAGCGCCGGAACCGACTCCATCCGTTCAAGAGCTGGCGAAGGCCCCCTGTCGCTGCGGCAGCTTTGCATGCTGGGTATTACTGGCGGAATCGTGCCCTGTCCCGCGGCGCTGGTTGTACTGCTTAGCGCTTTCTCGCTTCATAGGATCGGGTTCGGCTTGTACTTGATTACCGCGTTCAGTGCAGGGTTGGCGATGGTGTTGGTAGCCATTGGCCTGGTAATGGTCTACGCCAAGCGCGCCTTGTCCGCGCGCCTGCACTTCGGCAGCGCTGCTGTCCGCTTCCTACCTTTCCTGTCGTCGGCGTTCATGGCGGTGCTTGGAGTTGGAATCGCAGTATCAGCGATCGCATCCATCCAATTCGGACAAGGGTTCTTCTCCAGGGAGAAACTGGTTCCGTTTGTAA
>Ga0207100_1237_pt1 | contig 10709 bp, 12 predicted proteins | sample Alteio_BWMinHeat_82_FD_153520 | JGI IMG/M metagenome (GOLD analysis project Ga0207100, IMG submission 153520) | Enriched cells from forest soil in Barre Woods Harvard Forest LTER site, Petersham, Massachusetts, United States -... | ecosystem: Environmental > Terrestrial > Soil > Temperate forest >...
GCCAAGACTTCCGGCGAGTTGTCGGGCTTCCGGCGACCTCCCCTCCAAAATCCTGAAAACCGAAGACGGGGCACTTCTCGATCCGGTTCGCTGTGGCGACCTTGATCATTTCCTCAGCCAAAGGATGCTGAGAAAACTCGGCCAGCGAACGAACGATGCGCAAGAGATCGGTCTCCATCTGCGTGCTCGCCGGCGCGGCTTGAAACGTGGCGAATTTCATGTTCTCCAGGGACTCCGGTAAAGCATCCAGTAAATCACGACGCCGGTGACGGACACATACATCCAGAGCGGGGCCGTCCAGCGCGCGAGCCTTTTGTGCGTCTCAAACCGTCCCCTCAACCCCAGATACAGCGTCCGAAGGACCAACGGGACAATGACGACGGCAAGGACCGTGTGCGAAAGAAGCAACGTGAAATAAACCCGCCGTATCACCCCCTGTCCCATGAAATGCACCGAACCGACCCGGGCATGGTAGGTCACATAGGAGATCAAAAACAGGGACGAGGTGAACGAAGCCGAAAGCATGCACGCTCTATGGAGATCGACCTGACGCCGGCGGATGAAAAAGATGCCCGCCATAATCAGGACGGCGCTGGCGGCGTTGAGTGAGGCGTTGACCTCCGGGTAGGGGAATTGAAACGTCAAAATTCAGGCTTTGTCAGAGGCTTGACGAAGCGTGTTTTGCTTGCGCACGGCGAAAAAGATTCGCCCTCCGATGGCAAACACCAATCCCACCGGGAGCGCGAGGAGAAGCAAAACGCCCCAAAAAAACCCCCGCGCCATGCCGGGCTGTCCCGCATCGCGCCCGAAACAAACGGCGCAGGCACGAGCGCCCAAGGGAACGCTCCAAAACAAGAAACCCGCAGCTGTCATCCTGAGCGCAGCGAAGGATCTCGCCGTAAAGCTTCCAGAGAGATTCTTCGGCTTCGCCTCAGAATGACAAATGTGTTTCATGTTCAGAACCCGATATCGATCAGAACGGGAACGATCAGCACAATAAAGAAGAAAAGCGAGGCGAAGAAAATACCGTAGATCAAACGTCCTTCAAACTTGAGGTGCATGAAAAAGGCGGTGATGAGCGAGGCCTTGACCAGCGCGATCAGGACGGCGAGGGAAATCGCGGGCACACGGGGCAGGTGCATATAGGACACCGTGACCGTCAGCGCCGTGAGGACCGCCAAGGCGCCGAACACGGTAAGGTATGTTTTCACCATGGCCTGAGAATTATGAGTTTTCATCAAATCAAATACAAAAGCGGGAACAGAAAGACCCAAACGATGTCCACGAAATGCCAATACAAACCCGCGTATTCGACCCGTTCATAATGATCGGGGTTGATCCGCCCCTTGAGCCCTTCGGCCAGCACATAAGAGTTAAAAATCAGGCCTCCGATCACGTGCAGTGCGTGCAGGCCCGTCAAAGCAAAGTAGAAGGAACCGAAGAGAGAGCTCGTGATCGTGATGCCTTCGGAGATCTTATGGATGTACTCATAAGACTTGATGCCGAGAAAAGCGAACCCGAGGCCAATCGTCAACAGCATATAATTCCTGAACGAGGAAATCCTCCCCTCCTGCATCGCGGCGAGCGCCAGCACCATGCTGACGCTGCTCGTGATCAGAACAAAGGTGTTGAGCGTTGCCCAGGGCACCCCCAGGAGTTCCCGCGGGGGAAGGCCGAAGTTCGGACTGCCGGTCCTCAGGATGACGTAGGAACTGATCAGCCCTCCGAACAACATCACTTCCGAGGCGAGAAAAAACCAGATGCCCAGCTTTCCATTGGGAATGCCCGTCTGGTTAGGAACGGCTTCGATAGTATTCATGTTTCTGAGATTCAGCCCTTGTAACTATTCCTCTCCCGCAGCGCGGGAGAGGGCAGGGTGAGGGCGGCTATACCGTTTACCAACCCCTCACCTTAGTCCTCTCCCCTCGTTGAGGGGAGAGGAATTTCTTTAACTCGTTGGTTCATCCTGGGGCCACCAGTCGGTGGACCGGCCGGGGACACTGTACTCGTAGGGACCCCTGTAAACCACCGGTGTTTTCGGAAAATTACCGTGGGGCGGCGGAGACGGGCAGGCCCATTCGAGCGTCGTCGCCTGCCAGGGGTTTTCTTCCGACTTTTCCCCCTTGAAAATGCTGGCGAAGAAATTGACGATGAAAATCACTTGAGTCAGCATCAGGCACAGCGCCGAGGCGCTCATGAAGATGTTGGTCGGCTGGACCACCACGTTGTGCAGTTGAACGGTGGGGTCGTAAAGCCTCCGCTGGACCCCCGCGATGCCCTGGATGAACATCGGGAAGAATATCCCGTTCATGAAAATGAGTGTCAGCCAGAAGTGGACCTTGTTCCAGAACTCGTTCATCCGGCGCCCGAAGAACTTGGGGAACCAGTAAACGACCCCCCCCATGAGCGCGATCAGGGAGCCTGTGACGACCACGTAATGGAAATGACCGATCACGTAATAGGTGTCATGCAGATACATATCAGTGACGGTGAAGCCGAGAGGCAGGCCGGTGAGGCCGCCGATCCCGAACATCGGCAGAAAGCCCAGCGCGTAGAGCATGGGGGAACGGAAGCGGATGGACCCTCCCACCAAGCTCAGAAGCAGGCATGTCAGGATCGCGACGGAAGGGATGGAGATGATCATTGTGGTCGTCATGAAACCCTTGGCGAGAGAGGTCTTCATCCCGCTCAGGAACATATGGTGGGCCCACACCAGGAAAGACAAAAGGCCTATGAAAAGCATCGACCCCACGATTTCCTTATAGCCGAACAAAGGTTTCCGGGTGCCGTTGGCGATGATCTCGGCCACGATCCCCATCGCGGGAAGGATCAGCACGTAGACCTCGGGGTGGGCCAGGAACCAGAAAAGGTGCTGCCAGAGGAGCGCGCTGCCGCCTCCCGAACGGGTCAAACGCACGCCGTCCACAATCAGACCCGAGGGAATGAAGAAGCTGGTTCCGGCGACGCGGTCAAACAACTGGAGTATGGAGCCGGCCTCCAACACAGGGAAAGCGAGGAGCAGGAGCCCTGCCGTCACCACCTGGGCCCACACAAACACCGGCAGGCGCGACCACGTCAGGCCCGGCGCTCTCATGTTGATCACCGTGACCAAAAAGTTAATGCTTCCGAGAAGTGACGAGGTGATGAGAAAAACCATCCCGATCAGCCAGACCGTCTGTCCGGAGCCCGCGAACACCGAAAGGGGCGCGTAGGAAGTCCACCCGGATTGGGCGGGCCCTCCCTTGCACAGGAAGCTCAGGAGCATACTGACGCCCCCCATGAAGTAAACCCAGTAGCTCATCATGTTGAGCCGCGGGAAAGCCATGTCGGGCGCGCCGATCTGAAGCGGGAGAATATAGTTCCCGAACGCGCCGACGCCCAGGGGAACGACCCCGAGAAAGATCATGATCGTCCCGTGCATGGCCCCGAGCATGTTGTAGGCGTCCGGCAGGAGAACGCCGCCCGGAGCGATCCAGTGGGGAAGCCAGCCGCCGATGAGCGGAATGGGGTGGCCCGGGAATGCCAGCTGCCACCGCATCAGGAGCATGAACGAGAAACCGAGCAGAAGGAAAACCATAGATGTCAGCATGTATTGAAGCCCGATCACTTTGTGATCGAGAGAGAAAACGTACTTGCGGATGAAACTGGGTTCTTGATGAGTGTTTTGATTCATTGAGCATGCACTCCAAATCCCCTCTCCCCTCCGAGGGAGAGGGTTAGGGTGAGGGGGAAAAAGCCGTTACTGATCATTCCCACGGCGTACTGGCTTGGGCGGCCTTGGCCGCCTGGGCCTTGGTCTCTTCCTGGACCTGCTTCCACCCGTTGTACCAGGCCTGAAACTCCTTGGGGCTTTCCACATGCACGTCTCCCCGCATCCGGTAATGGCCGACGCCGCAAAGTTGGGCGCAGCCGATCTCAAAGAGCCCGGTCATTGTCGGCTCCACCCAAATCGGGATCTTCATTCCCGGCACCACGTCCTGCTTGATGCGGAACTCGGGGATGAAAAAGCTGTGGATCACGTCCAGGGAGGTCAGATCGATCAGGACCGGCTTGCCCAAGGGGATGTGGAGATCGTTCACCACGACCAGGTCGTCCGCCGAGGCGGGGTCTTTGGGATCGAGGCCGATCGGATTGGTGGAATCCACGAGGGTTGGATCGGTGCGCCCGAATTTCCCGTCCGGGCCTGGGTAATGGATGTTCCAGGCAAACTGCTGGGCGATGATCTGGACGTGCGTTGAGTCCGCAGGCGCGGGAAAAACCTCTTTCACATGGGCCCAGATCGGCAAGCCGAAGATGAAGATCAGCCAGATCTCAAAGGCGAGGACGAGGGCGTCGGGCACAAAGGAGGCGAACGTTTTCTTCTTGCTGTGGGAAGGGTAGGCGGCCGCCCGGCCGGGCCGGCTCCTGTAACGGATGAGGCAGTAGGTAAAGAAGACGGCCCACAAAACGAAGATAAGACCCATGGCCCAATGAACGATGCGCAAAGAGGAATCGATCTCCCGGGCGAACGTCGAAGCGGCGACCGGCAGGCCCCAACCGTAGTTGCCCGGAGGTGGGGGGGTCATGGGATCACCATGCCGCAAAGCATGAAAGCGAAAAGGGCGGGCAGATAGATGTCCGAGGCGAGAAACAACCGTCTCGCGCCTGAGCTCGAGCGGGACACGGCCAGATTGATCCCGAAACCCAGGAGGCCCAGGCCCAGGGCGAGGGCCCCGAAGAAATAAACAATCCCCGTCATACCGAGGAAGCTCGGGAGAAGGCTCACGGGCAAAAGGACCAAACACCAAAAGATGATATGCCGGGAGGTGCGGCCGCCCTGCGGATCGAGGACCGGGAGCATCGGAAAGCCGGCCCGCCCGTAATCATCCCGGTAAATCCAGGCGATCGCCAGGAAATGCGGCAGCTGCCAGAGGAAAAGGATCGAGAAAAGCAGGGCCGCCACGGTCCCCGGGTGGCCGCCGCCCGCGGCCCATCCGATCACGGGAGGCATCGCCCCCGGGACGGCGCCGACCAGGGTGGAGAGAAACGTCTTGCGCTTCAGGGGGGTATAAACGCACACATAGAGAACGACCGCGAGCCACGCGAGGAATCCCGACATAGGGTTGACGGTCAAAGCGAGCTCCGCGAGGCCGGCGGCCGTGATCACGAGACAAAACACAAGCGCCTCGCGGGGGGCCAAACGCTTCTGGGGCAGGGGCCGTCTTTGCGTACGGCGCATGAGCGCGTCCAGCTCCCTCTCCCAATATTGATTCAGGCCGTTGGCTCCGCCAACGACAAGCGCGAGCCCCGCCAACGTATGCAGCAAAACCCGCAGTGAAGATGCGGAATGGAATACATCGGGCCGTGAAAGGAAGAACCCGCCGAAAGCCGTCATGAGGACCATCAGGGTGATGCGGGGTTTGGTCAGCTCGATGTAGCTTTTCCACCGTCCGCGCGGCCACCCCACCACCTGTCTACTCGCCAAAGGCGAGTTCTTAGACGTCTCGGCCCTATGGGCCGAAGACAGGTGGTGGGGCCATCCGGATTTGAGCGACAGCATTAAAGAGGAAGCGAGCGTGAGGGCCCCTACCCCGACATGCGCGGCCGTCATCCAAACGGGTCGTCCGGTCAGGATGACCGCGAGGCCGAGCCCGATCTGGATCACCACCGAACCCAACAGGAGGAGAAGGTGTCGAAAAAGGCCGGTCTCGGAATGGTCGGCGCGGGCGAGGAGCCCGACGACCAGGAGAAGGACCATCCCCGCCATCACAATATGGTAATGGAGCCCATGCCCCGTATGCCGGAACATCGCCCCCAAAAACAGCTGGAGATAAATCGCGCCCGTCGTCATCCAGGACAAAACGGAAAACGTTTCATCGGTCAGCCTGAACTCCCTCCCTTCGGTAAAAACAGCCAAAGCGACAATAACGCAAAAGAACGTTTGGGCCAGGCAGGCATGAGCGATGGAAACCGCGGGAGGGAGCTTCAGGAGGACCGTCAGACCGCCAAGGAGGGCTTGCGCGACCACAAGACCCAAAGCGGCATACCCCAGGGACCGAATCCGACCACGTTCTTCATAACGCCACAGGAGGACGGACAACACCAGCGTCAAGAAAGCCACGGTCCCCGCCATCATGCGGTGGCCGTGCTCAAAGAAAACACCGCCCAGCATGGAGGGAAAAAACCGGCCGAAGGACAGCGGCCAATCCGGCACGGCGAGGGCGGACCCCGTGCTCGTCACCAAAGCCCCCATGACGATCAGGATGAGCGTGGCGGCGACAAGCGCCTGGATATATTTGTGAAGAAATACACGCATGGGGAGAGAAATCTAGATTATGAAATTGGGCGTCTTATTTCAATGAGAACTGGACGGTAGCAGTCTGGCCGGTTCCGACGGTGACCGTTTGGACCTGTTCCAAATGCTCAAACTCCACCCTGCCGAAATCTTTATTCCCCACCGGACGCCACCCCTCATGCCAGGCTTTCAATTGGTAGGTGCCCGGCGGGACGTCCTTCAGGGTAAACCGTCCCTGAGCGTCTGTGACCGCCGCGTACGGGTGGGGGCTCACAAAAATCCACGCCGATTCCCACCGGTGCTTTTCGCAGGTGACCCGGATGAGCCCCGGCTGAGAGAGACGTCGCTCAGCCTTCTGGCCCTTCAGAGGCAAGGACACGTTGAAAATGGGATGTCCCCCGAGCGTGCCGAGAAAAGAGTGGGTGGTCATATCCTCATTTTTGAGGAGGACCGGGGCTCCCAGGAACGCGACCTGCACACGGGGCTCGATAAGGCATCCCCGATGGCTTAAGGCAATGGACCCAGCCGCCGACTCCGGCCCCGTGGAGATATCCGTGATATAGACGACGGCGTTTTTCAAAGCATGCCCCGAACCGGTGATGACATTGTCCAAGCGCAGTGTATCCCCGCAAACCTCGGCATCCTGATCCACGGTGACTTTCGTCGAGGAGCGGCCTCCCCGCAGTTCCACAGTCCCGGTGATCACGCCTCCGCCGGAGACATCCCCAGCCTGGGCGGCGCCGAGCGCCCACGACGAAAGAGAAAACATCGAAATAAGAAAAAGAAGCGAAGGCTTGAGGGTCATATTTTTCTCCCGGCCCGGCATTCGGCGCAAGGGCAGAGTTCCCGCAAATGTTCAAACGAATAAATCCCCGTGTCGTGACCATCACTCCAACCGATGGTCAACCCGTACCGACCGATGGGACTGATCTGTGCGGGATAGACGTCGGGAGGGATGCTCCCGGGAGGGATCCGGTCCACGCCGGTGAACTCGTCCTTGCAGGCGGCGCAATGGCAGGCTTCACGCAAATCTTTGACGTCATAAACACTCTCATGACCGTCGTTCCAGACGATACTCAGATGCCGGGTGTCGATCTGTTTGAGCCCGGCGGGGAGAATTTGGCTCATGCCAAATTCAGCATGAGCATACGCATGAGCATGAACGGCCAAATTCTCCCTCTCATGCACATGCTCATGCTGATATGGTTTTCCAGCGGAGGTTCAGATCGGCCGGGGCGGCGGCCTTCATGTTCTGGATGCTGAGCTGGGCCGCCATATTGGAAGCCACCTGCTGATAGGCGAGAGCGGCGGGTGAGCCGGGCTTGCGCAGTAAAATGGGAACACCCTGGTCCCCGCCGAGAACCACCTCGGGATCGATGGGGACCTCTCCGAGAAACGGGATCCCCAGCTCTTCGCTCGTTTTCCGTCCGCCCCCGTGCCGGAAAATCTCGTGGCGCTCGCCGCATTTGGAACAAACAAAGTAACTCATGTTCTCCACGATACCCAACACAGGCACATTGACTTTTTGAAACATCCGCAGACCTTTGCGGGCGATGACGAGGCTGACATCCTGGGGGGTGGTGATGATGACGGCCCCGGCGAGGGGCGCGGACTGCGTGAGCGTCAACTGGGCGTCCCCGGTCCCGGGGGGGAGATCGATCACAAGGTAATCCAGCGTTCCCCATTCCACCTGGCCCAGGAACTGCTGAAGAATGCCGTGCACCATGGGTCCGCGCCAGATGACGGGGGTGTCGTCCGTCGCGAGGAAACCCATGGACATCAGCTTCAAACCGAACTTTTCAATGGGGAGGATCTTGCCGTCCGGCGCACCCTGCGGCTTGGCGCCCGTCATGCCGAGCATCCCGGGGATGCTGGGGCCGTAAATATCGGCGTCCAAAAGGCCCACCGAAGCCCCCGTGGCCTGAAGGGCCAGGGCGAGGTTGGCGCTCGCGGTGGATTTGCCGACGCCGCCTTTGCCGCTCGCGATCGCGATGACGTTCTTGACCCCCGGCATGGGGATCGCGGCCTGCACCGCCCTCGAGCGGACGTTGGATGTCATGTTGATGGAGATTTCGGAAATATCGCCCAGCGCTTTGACCACATCGTGCGCCTCCTGCTTCAATTGATCCTTGACGGGGCAGGCGGGGGTCGTGAGCTCGATGTCGAAACTCACGCGGGGCCCGTCAATCTTCAAATTCTTGATAAAACCCAGGCTGACGATGTCCTTGCGCAGGTCGGGATCCTGCACCTGGGAAAGGGCCTTCAGAACCTGCGCTTCGGTCGCCATACCTTAATTATACACCTTTGGAAAACTCTTCACGAGACCCAGGAGCATCTCCATCGCGGCCTCGGTGGGACCCAGCCGGACCCGGTGAGGCTGAAACGCCAGGTCAAAGGCCGTCCCATGGCCGGGAGAAACCCGGGGGAACGGCAGGCCGATCGTCATATTGACGACTTCCTCATGGGCGTGCATCTTGAGAGCGATCAGGGCCTGGTCGTGATACATCGCCACGACCAGATCATAGGCCCCTTCCGCCGCCTGGCTGAAGAGGGCGTCGGCGGCCATGGGCCCCCGCGCGGCACAATGCCTGGAAAGACGCCGCACGGCCGGCTCGATGATCCGCCTCTCTTCGGCGCCCAGCACACCCCCCGTCGCCCGCGTGAGGGTTGAGCGCGCAAACCCCGACGCGGGGATGTCGGATCCCGAAATGGACGCGCACAGCCTCCACCGCCCGGAGGGCGCACTCTTCAATTTTCCGCATGGTCAACGCCCCGGAGACCCGGGCCAATGGAAGGTGCCGCGTCACCAAAACCACCCGCAGGCGCCTCGCCATCATCAGCATCTCGGGCGAGCGGGTCCCGCACAAATGAGCGAGGAACTCCGTCTGGCCGCTGAACCGGAGGCCGGCCATCGACAAAGACTCCTTGGAAACGGGGCCCGCAAATAACCCCTTGACCCGCTTCTGAAGGCAAAGCGCGGCCGCGACACGCAGAGACAGGGCCGCGGCCTCACCGGAGAGAGCGCTCGGCCGCCCCCTCTTGAGGTTTTTGATGCCGGGGTGAGGGACATGAAGAACGTTGATGAGGCTGGAGGAATCGATCACTTCTTCGGGATGGGCGACAGGGTGTATGCGGGCGTGAAGCCCCGGCCACTGCTTCAGGACCCACGCGTCTCCGATGACGAGGGGGCGGCAGGACCGGCGAATGGAACGGGAGAGGGCGGCTTGAGCGGCCAACCAGGGTCCGATGCCGGCCGGATCCCCCATGGTGAGGCCGATGACGGGTTTCAGGAAGGCTTTGCGAAATCGGCGCGCACATCGACGACGGCCTTCTTGCGAAGACCGGCGACAAACGCGTTGTACTGTTCGCGGGCGGCCGACCGGAATAAATACTCTTTCAGATCGTCTTTGACGTCCTCCAAACGCAGTTTGGAGGGGGCTCTTTTCTCCTGCACCTTGATGATGTGATATCCAAACTCCGATTGGACCACACTGGAGGTCCCGCCGACGGGCAGGGAGAAAGCGGCCTGCTGAAAGCTTTTGACCATCTGGCCCCGCACGATGAAACCGAGGTCCCCTCCTTTCTGGGCGCTTCCGGGGTCTTCCGAATACTTTTTGGCCAGTTCCTCGAAATCGGCGCCGTTGACGAGCTTCCGGTGGATGTCCTCGGCTTTTTTAAGCGCCGTCGTCCGTTCCTGGAGGGTCGCGCCGGGGTCCGCCTTGATGAGGATGTGCCTGACACGAACGCTCTCGTCGGTCTTCATCCGGAAGTACTGGGCCATCGCGTCGATATCGGTCTGCTGGGGATCGCTCGTCGGGGCCGGCTTGGTCTCTGACATCCGGGCCTGCACCTTATGGAAAAGGGCATTGATCGTGTCATCCGAGGGGGGCTTGACCTTGCTCCGGATCACTTCGTTGGTCAGCATGATGACGCGAAGCTGGTCTTCGATGCGGTCCTCAAACTGTTTCTGGGTCAGGTCTTCCTTCGCGAGCTCCTTTTTGAACAGATCGTCGGCCTCGGAGGGGCTGAGCGGCCGGCCCTGCTCGTCAAATTTAAAGCGTTCCTTGACCTGGCGGATACCCTCTTCCAGGTCCTTTTTGGGGACTTTAACCTCTTTTTTCTTGGCCTCCTGAAGAAGCAAATGCTGCTCGACCATCTCATTGAGAAGCAATTTCTTATTGTCCTGTTCCCACTGCGGAGTCATCTGGCCCGGAGGAAGGAGCTTCTTCTGTTGATCGAGATAACCACCCCAGTTCTTATCGAACTCGGAAAGGTAGATCGCGTCGCCATTGACCGTGGCGAGCACCGTATCAACCGTTTTGGCGATCGTGTCCAGCTTAAAAACGAAGATGGCCAAGGCCATCAAAGCGATGGTTTTAATTAAACTGATTCGTCGCATCGAAAATCCTCCTTAGTTGGTGCGTTGAAAATACCA
>Ga0207100_1239_pt1 | contig 10616 bp, 8 predicted proteins | sample Alteio_BWMinHeat_82_FD_153520 | JGI IMG/M metagenome (GOLD analysis project Ga0207100, IMG submission 153520) | Enriched cells from forest soil in Barre Woods Harvard Forest LTER site, Petersham, Massachusetts, United States -... | ecosystem: Environmental > Terrestrial > Soil > Temperate forest >...
TCCTTATCGAGACCGATTCGCCGTATTTAGCTCCGGTTCCATACCGTGGCAAGCGTAACAGCCCGGAATATTTAGGACTTATTGCAAAAAAAATTGCAGAGATCAAACAAAAAGATATAAGCGAAATAATGACGTTGACAACGCAAAACGCCAAACGACTGTTTTTCAATGCTGCAAGTGCAGCTTTACTGGCTCTGCTCTTTCTTTTTTTGCCGTCGAATGGCCATGCGCAAGTCGGGAGTAAACCGCCCGATTCGGTTATGACTAAAGAACGGCGTGATAATGAAGAGCTTATTAAAAAGCAGCGCGACGAACTGATGCGCGCTCAGGAAGAGCGAAAGCGCGATTCCATACGAACGGCGCAGCAAGAACAGGAAGAGATAATACGTCAATCGCAAGAGCAGACGCGCAAAGACTCGATTCGCGCCATCGAGAAAATGGCTGAGGAAGAACATGCCCGCGAAAAGGCGAAAACTCCTATCGTTTGGAAAGCTATCGGCATCGGCGGAGGCGGAGGAGTCGGGAATCTCTCGGAAGTACTTCAAGACAATCGCAATGTAACTTCACCGACCTCAGTATTTGCATATTCTTTTTCACTCGGAACCGGTATTACGCGGGGAATTGATTTTGATTTCTCCACTAATTCTTTTCAGTTCGGCGATGATTTTACCAGAGATAATTTATTCAAATCCGCCATCGATAAGACTCCAATTCAACCTTTACCCTTGCCAGGTCATGAACCTGGTCCTCGGTATATTATCCCTACGCACGAAGATATGAAAACGAATTATCTTTCATTCGATTTTCGCTTTGAGGTCAATCCACGCAGTCCCGTAAAATTTTATTTAGGTTTAGGGTATATTTATGTGACCATCAGCAACACGCAAACCTACCACTGGGTTGATTCGGTTGCGGGAGGAATAGTGAAAAGCGGTGCGGATTCTTTGCTACAAGGTTCCTATAGCAGAGGCGGTCTTAAGGTTCTTTTCGGCGCCCGGTATGATCTGGAGATTGGCAATAATTTTATTCTTACGCCTTTTGCTGAAATTGGGTCAGGATTTCTTTTCACCGGGCAGAAACAGAAACCCGGTTTTGACTTTTCTATTGTTAGCGATCCGATAGTCTTTACACACCTGAATATCGGTGTTACGTTGTATTTCGGCTGGTTTAGTGTGCCGCGAAAGTGACCTATGGACAGGGAAACCCTTATATCGCCGCTTGCAAAAATTTCGCCGATTGACGGAGATGACAATCTTATTCAAAAAACGAATGCCAGCGAGTCTCTTTTTAAGGAAAAACTTGCCGATAATGGCAAGTGTTTCGTCTATCGAATCCCGTGTATGAATAATAATCGGCTTTTTCTTAGCAATCGCAAGTTCGATTTGCTCACGGAAAGCTTTGATCTGTTGCTCCTTAGGGCAAAAATCATAATAATAATCGAGGCCGATCTCTCCGATGGCAATAACATTCTCGTTCCGATCTATCTCACTGGCTATTTCTTCCCGAACTTCATTATTCCATCCCATTGCGCTATGCGGATGAATCCCAAGTCCGCAAAAAATATTTTGGTGGCGGGATGCAATGTCCAAAGTCGGTTCAAAACTATTTTTATCGATAGCCGGCACAATGAAATGAGTCACTCCGGCGAGGAAAGCCTTTGCGATCACTTCTTCTCTATCGGCGTCGAATTGTTCAGTCTGGATATGACAGTGCGTATCGATCATTCAAAAGTTAACAGTTGAAAGTAAAAAAATAAATACAGGTCAGGACAGTTTTAAAATACTGTTTCGACTCTGAATGAAAAATTCCTAATAGGGGCTAAATTTCCGACGATTTCTACGTAATAATAATTCAGAAGATTCTGAACCTGAAAACTCAACGTTACCGGCATGCCAAATAATCCCTGTATTGTATATCCGATTCGCGCATCCCAAATATAGGCATTTACGCGGGCATCGCCATTCCCTACTTGTTGGAGTAAGATCGTATCGGCGGATTCATATTTGGATATATACCGAAAATCCGACGATAAAGAAAATGAAGCGAGCTTTGTTTCGGCGCGAGCTTGTAGAAGATGCCTCGGTCTGAAATTCAAAATCTGTTTGGTAATTCTGTCTCTGGGGAATACATACGTGTACCCAAAGCGCAGCGACAGATCATCATTGGAGAGAGGGTAAAACTCGATGACCTCTTCATGCCCGAATATTTCTGCTTCGGTGAGATTGCCGAACTGAATAACTTCCGAACCATTTTGAATCAATGAATGAGGTTCGATAAGATTATCGAACGTTGAATAAAAAATTACTCCGTCAATGTAAAGATTAGCGGTCCGGTAGCTTCCGCCGATTTCTGTCGAACGACTTTTCTCCGGAACCAGAGCCCGATTCGGCACTACATGAAATCCGCTGAATACCTGGTCGATATATTTTTCACCGATCGTCGGCGCACGGAAGCCGGTGCCTATCGAACCGCGAAAATTCAAGCCATTGGCTGCATCAACTGTTATCCCGAATTTTGGAGAGATACTGCCGGTCGCAGAAGTTGCATCGTATCGGGTCCCATCTGCTCGCGCACCTAAAGTAAAAATTGCAGGATAGAGTTTATATTCTCCTTGCAGGTACGCTCCGGCAGTTATACCATGATGCGATTGGTAGAGATCCGAATTTACCGTTTGATACTGGGCAAGAATTCCGCTTGTCAGATATAAAGAATCGAAGATATCGGAATTTCCTTGAAATTCTAGATAATAATTCGTGGCATTGGAATGCGGAGCAGTCTCGCTCTGAACAGAATCGGTCGAAAAATTCGTATAGTTTATACTTCCTCTGGAAATAAGAATGAAATGATCGCTTAAAATACTTTGCAACGAAGATTGCAGATTTGCCTTGACAGAGTGAATCCGCCCATTCACCGCGCCAAGCGAATCAGAAGGCATCAATACATGATTCAAATCTTTCCAATATAAAAAACCGCCGTGATTTTCGTTAGCAAGTAATAGTGTAGTTGTGAATCTGTCGTGATCGGAAAAAGGCGTAGTTACTTTTGCAAACCCGCTTGCTTTATACGAATCGTCTCCAAGCCGGTACCCTTCGTTTCGTCTAAGGGCAAAACTACCCAGCAAGCCTGTCTCGCCGATCGTTCCGGCCGCGCCGCCTTCGATCGAGGCGAATCTTCTCTTTACCAATGAATCGGGAATTCTCCACTCTGGGTATTTCACTTGATCATACTCCCCAGCGAATGCGCTTATTGCGCCATGGAATCCTTCGCTCGGATTACGGGTGATAACATTGATAACTCCGCCCAACGCGCTCGAACCATAAAGCGCCGAGCCTGCGCCTTTGACAACTTCGATCCTATCGACATTCATGATCGGCAGCACATCAAATTTTATTTCACCGTCATCGGCGGATAAAAATGGCATTCCGTCGATCAAAAATAGAACACGAGACCCGACTGATTGCGCATACCCCGATGAGCCGCGAACGTTCACCTGATCGTGAGTAACGGAAACTCCAGGAATATAGCGGAGGGTATAGTCAATAGACTCAGGCGATCTGCCCGTGATCTCCGGTGACTTAACAATACTCACTGAGATCGGAACATCTTGCACTGCCGTAGTATGCTTCTGTGCCGTAACGATCACGTCCTCTCCGGGCAATGGTTGTTGTTCTAAAAGGACAGTCAATACATTCCCGATGGATACTGAAATGGTAGTATCGTGATACCCCAATGCCGAAATATGCACAAAAGAAACCGCACCTTCTTTAATACGAAATTCGCCGCTGACTTTCGTCATTTGCTTTAAGAAAATTTTCCTATTGCTCGTAAGAGCTCCGATAGTTGCGCCTGCAATCGGCTCTTGCGTTTTCCGGTCTTTAACATAACCCGAAAACTGTGCAGAGGAAGTTATGGGTCTTATGAGACCTATCAGTCCTATGAGACCTATTCGTAGAATGAAAAATTCTTTTTTCATTTTATAAAGGGCTGACGTGGAATAGAATCAAAGCGCACAATAAGATCAACGCTATCCCTATGCTCGCCGGGTTTGAGGGTGAAGGATACTGCAGAATCTTTTGTATCATGAATAAAAGCGACGACGCGCCAATCCGTCAAAAAATTTCCAAAATTTTGCGCAACGCCGATATAGTGATAAGTTGTATCAGGCTTTACGGTGAATGAATATGAGGTATCGTGGAATGTAATCGTGGAAAGCGGATAAGCAAAAATCGTCTTGTTCAGATCGCTGATGATCTGCGATTGCGCATAAGGTGTAGGCGGCTGGACAAGAACAACGGCTAAAATTTTTACCGAATCCCCCGCAGGTGGCACCCCGATAAAACGCACGGCGCCGGAAATCTCTGCAATTTGCTCAGGAGGCAAAGGTGCAAGCCCTTTATCGCAGGCGAGTAAAAAAAGAGAAAGTATAAAAAATCCAACTTTAGACATTAAACCGATAGTGCATTACATCGCCATCCTGAACAACATAATCTCTTCCTTCGCTTCTGAGTAGTCCGGCATCCCTCACAGCAGATTCCGTTTTCAGCCGGACTATATCTTCGTACTTCATTACCTCTGCCCTGATGAATCCTTTTTCGAAATCTGTATGAATCACGCCCGCTGCCTCCGGTCCTTTCGCGCCTTTGCGAACTGTCCATGCCCGGACTTCATCTTTACCGGCTGTGAAATATGTTTGTAGTCCGAGCAGATCGTAAGCAGCCCGAACGACAGTATTCAGTCCAGGCTCATTCATGCCAAGTTCTTTTAAGAATGCAATGCGGTCATCTTCGGGAAGCTCGGCAAGCTCCATCTCGATTTTTGCACAAATCGGTACAATCCCGGCTTTTTCTTTTGCTGCAATAGATCGGACTTTCTCTATATAAGCATTCCCGTTTTGCAACCCGGCTTCATCGGTATTGGCGATATAGAGAATCGGTTTGCGCGTCAGCAGATGCATATCGCGCATCCACATTGTCTCATCGTCGTTTGCTACCTGAAATGTCCGGGCAAGTTTTCCTTGTCCAAGATGCTCATTCACTCTGGTGTATAAATCGGATTCCGCCTTTGCTTTCGGATCGCCGGTCTTTGCTTTTCGCGCCGCGCCATCGACTTTTTTCTCGACAGTCTCAATATCTTTTAAAATAAGCTCAGCATCGATGATCTCAATATCGCGTTCGGGATTAATGGATCCATCGACATGAATAACATTCGTATCATCAAAGCAGCGAACAACATGCAATATCGCATCGACATCGCGGATATGGGAAAGAAACTGATTACCAAGTCCCTCTCCTGAAGCGGCGCCTTTGACAAGTCCGGCAATATCGACGAATTCAATCGTTGCAGGCACCTCTTTCAGCGGTTCATACATTGACGTCAGAATTTTAAGTCTGGAATCTGGCACGGCGACGACGCCTGTATTCGGTTCGATAGTACAAAACGGATAATTCTCAGCGGCAGCAAGATTCGTTGCCGTGATCGCATTAAACAGTGTTGACTTCCCGACATTCGGCAAGCCGACGATTCCGCATTGTAAAGCCATTTATTAAGTGCTGAGTGCAATCGGTAGGCACAGTCTGCCGCGGCGGATTAGCCCGCGTATATTGTTCATCGAAAACTGCGCTCGCGGGCTAAAGCCCTGCGCTTACCATCGTAAGTAAAGCATTGAAAGCATTGAAATGATTGAATTGTTCCAAAGATGCCGTATTTTTGTATTACTTTGTGTAGAACTGAGCACACAGCACTTTATTGGAGCTAGCAAAATTTAAATATAACGAGACGTTTCTCACCCGACAGGGAATGGAGTCGCTTCTGAAGGAGAAGGGTTTCAGCGCGCTGGATATTAATCTTGCGCTCGATGCATACGAAATGGCAGAGAGTGTCCATGAAGGACAGAAGCGCCCCGATGGCACTCCGTATTTTTGGCATCCAAGCCGCGTTGCAAAAATTGTTATTACTGAACTTGACGTTCGCGATATTAATATGATCAGCGCTGCACTCCTGCATGATGTGCTGGAAGATTCGCAAGTGATCACCGCCGAAATTCTTGAATATAATTTTAACCCATACACCAGCTACCTCGTACAGATGCTGACAAAAGATATTAAAGCCGAAGGTATGCTCCGCGAAATTGTTGAGAAAGAATATGTCGAGCGTCTCTCTGGCGCTACCGAAGATGCGCGGATGTTAAAACTTGTCGACCGCCTCGATACCTTTCGTTGTCTTGAATTCAACGTCAAGAAAAATCCTATCAAATACGTCATGGAAACGACAAAGCATTACTTCCCTCTTGCCGAAGCAAGCGAAAATCCGAAGATGAAATATCTCGTCAAGGAATTACAAGCCGCGAGGAATAAATTCTTAGGTTAAAAAAAAAGGAAAATGCCGTAATTTTATCCAAGGATGTTCATTCATTTTCTATTTTTCCGGAGGATAATGGTATGAGTCTCGTCTATAGAGCAAAAAATTTGATCCTGACTCCGAAAACGGAGTGGGCAGTAGTTGCGGGGGAAGAGCCGAATGCAGATGTGGTATTCCTCAGATATGCGCTCCCGCTCATTATTGTAAGTGCGTCGGCAACATTCGTCGGATATGCCTTCATCCGGAACGAAGGTTTTAATGATACGGCTTTTAATCGGGGATTGTATTTCGGGATTCAGACTTTACTCATCGGCGCGCTCGGGCTCTGGCTAACTGCCATAGTCATAAATGCACTGGCTCAGAATTTCGGGTCCGAAAAAAATATTGGGCGCGCCATGCAGCTTATTGCCTATTCAATGACTCCTGTATGGATCGGTGGATTATTGATGATCTACCCGCCGATCGGATTCATCGGTTTGCTCTTCGGACTCTATGGACTTTACCTCCTGTACCTCGGACTTCCGCAGATGATGAAGACGCCGCACGATAAGATCGGCGTCTACTCTGGTTTCTCAATCGTCATTTTGCTCGTTATTTGTATTGCACTCGGATTTATCTATTGGATAATCTTATGGGATATCATAGTCGGTATTTTTAAAAGTGTATTAATAAATTCGCACCCGTTAAAATAAGTGAATCTAAAAGCATAATCATTTAAAAACATCGTAACAGTTGATAGAGCTTGTCTTATCGAAAAAGATGATCGCATCCCATCTATCCGGCACTTTCTGGAAAATATATCCATCTTCTGCTGCGCCGCCAATATCTTTCGTCTCGAGCTTTTGATAGAGCCAACCAGAGCGCGGATCTTGGGCAGATGTTTTCTGTAAGTCCAAAATAAAACGCGGCATCCCAAGCGAATGGAATATCCAGTCAAGTGTTCCGGGGTCGAATGCCGTAGCGACATTTGAGGGACTGAGTCCAGCGCGCGTCCAGGCAGTATAGGTTCCTTCATGGAACTTGAAGCCAATTGCCCGATATTTTTTTTCATAGATTCGCTTAAGATGGACTCCCATCCTCCAACCATCACTCTTGGCTATGTGTCCGTTATGCGCCCAGAGAATAAGCTTTGCGCCTGGCGGTGCATGGTCTTTGATCCACCTGACATTTTCCGCCATACAAGAATCGCGGTAATAAGAGGAATGGATAATATCAGGAAGCATCATCTGTGATGCCTGCAAGACAATATTCGCATTTTGGATAGCCCAATCGGTCTCTTTTTGCGAAGCTGTCTTCTGGTAATTTGCAGTCTGCATATGCATAAGAATACGATTTGTTTCATTTAAACAAGCAGCGAATGTGAGGCTATCATACACTTGATTGCTTTGCATTGAATATTTTGCTATAATCTGTTTTCGTAGTGTATTATACTTCCTCTGCACAGTATCAGCATAGGCAGGATCATATTTTTTTAAAAAGCTGGTAACATTATTACCCGCGACTTCTCCGGACTGCATATCGAAGCCGGTAAATTCTATCTGTCCTTTGCATGAGGCATTGTATCTGTGCATCCACTCGATCATGTCCTCGAACTCTTTAGTATTTACCCCATAAAAATACTTTCCTTGCAAAAGTTTGCGGACGTTGCCGGGTCCTCCGTGTATGTAGTCGTTTATTTCGTATGCTTCTGCCATATCGCCTTCGAAGGAAAAGATCGTAAAGCCCATATTGCTGGCAAGGTATTCTACCAGACGATGCTTCATCTCGGAGAATTCTTTCGTTCCATGAGTCGCTTCTCCAAGCCCTACGATCTCTGCGGAGCCGACGATGTCTTTTATCGTACCGAGATCTTCGAATCCCGATTCTGCTTTGGATGTTTTGAAAGGCTGTGCTGCATGTTTCAGCCAGTCGAGCTGGTCATCTTTTAAGGTGAAGAGCTTGCGTTCGTATGGTTTATCATCTATGAGTATCTCGAGTTTATCAAACCAGGCGCTTCCTTTGCTACCGCTCTGGAGACCGACGCCGAAACTGACAGTAGCGGCAGCGGAATCAACATACACCTCTGCCTTATATTGCTTCCATTCCGTAGTTCCATTGACTCCTCGCCCGCCCATAGTATCTACAGCAAGAAGATTCGATTGATTATAGACGGCAAGCTCTAAGTAAGCATCCCCACCTATCAGATCAGCGGTGCGTATGTAACCGAGAAGAGTGACTTTTTTTCCCCGCACATCATCAATCAATATGCTGGAACCCGCGTCGGCACTTTGTGCTGATGCTTGTGCAGCGGAGCGTATCCGTAAACTCCTCTTGCCGGAAAATACAACCAGAGTGTCGAGAAAGAACTCAAAATTTTTTCCTTTTGATAGGAACCATCGCGTTGGAGTATTGTCCGGTCGAACTTGTTCAAAGTCTAGGTTAAGTGAGGAGTGATCTTCAACTATTGGTATAGAGTTTTGAGCACAGCCCTCTCCGTAAATAACTGTTAAAAATAATAGCAATAATTTTTTCATACCTGTTACCCCTCTTTATAGATGTGCTGCCCACCGGATAATCTCTGCATACTTCCCACTCCAATTCACCCAGTTATGGCTTTCATTTGTCTCCCGATAGGTTATATCGTACCCTTTTCGTTGCAGAACTTTTAGCATTTCGCGGGTCCCTTCGAGCGCATCGTTAATCGTTCCGGTATGTAGATAAAATCTAAGTTGCAGCATTTTATTTTTTCCGACGAGCTTGACGATCTCGCCATCATCAATCTGAAAAGACGGGGATTGCGCAATAATGTTTCCAAATGTGTCCGAATGCCGAAGTCCGAAATACGCCGCGCATAACCCACCAAGCGATGCCCCTTGTATCGAACGCAGCTTCGCCTCGCTTTTTATTTTCACTTTCTTTTCGACTTGTGCAGTTAGGTATTTGGCGAACCAATCTGCAAAATTCGGATTCATCAGATATTCTCCATGCCTATCGATGGGTGGAACAAATACAGCAATAATTTTTGGACTGTGGGGTTCATAATAATAGACGTTATCAAGCACATTTGTAAACTTTCCGATAGTAATTGCCTCTGCACCATCGTGTATATATATAATTCGTAGCTTGCCTCGAAGTTTTAAACCTGCAGGAATATAAATCTGAACCTCGCGCGATGCTACATCGGGATTTCCTTTTACTTGTAATTTGATTATTTTTCCTCGCGGTATTCCCTTCTTAGGTTCTTCCAGATATTCAGGTTCTTTATATCCCGGCATCCTTAGATAAGTATTATTTCCGAAAACTTCCTGCAAAGAATTCGGATTCATCGGATCGTTAAAGGAGTTTTCTCTATCCTCCAGAAACCTATAGGAAAGCCGTGCGTCGATTGGGAATTCTTTTTTGCAGTAGTAGAAAGACGATTTTGGATTGATCGGAGTAATTTGATCGATTCCCGGCTTCCAATTATTCCAATCTCCCACTATGGAAATATTTTTTTTATTTTCATTTCGGTAGAAAAAATATGCCTCGTCGCCATCGATAATTGGAGTTCCTCTATCGCGTATAATTCGCCGTTCGATAAGACTTTCAAATGCAAATATGCGCTTGCCTGTTCGCTGCCTGCTAAGACAATCGATGAGATTTTCTATAGATGTATCGAATAATTTTGACATGGAAAATGTTAGTTGCCGCCCGAAAACATATTCTTAATACAAATAATCAATGGCAGATATTTTAAAATTTATCGACGAAAATAAATTCCGCTACGAAGAAGAGCTCAAAGAATTTCTTCGCATACCCTCAATTTCGACTTCGCCGGAGCATAAAAGCGAAATGCTTCGCTGCGCGGATTGGGTGGCTGGAGAGATGAAACGCATAGGACTGAATAATGTAAAGATCATGCCGACTGCCGGACATCCGGTCGTCTATGGAGATCGTCTCGATGCCGGGAAGGATGCACAGACCGTTTTATTGTACGGGCACTATGATGTGCAGCCGGTCGATCCGCTTAATCTTTGGACGAATCCGCCGTTCGAACCGACGATCATCGGCGAAAATATTTACGCGCGCGGCTCGGTTGACGATAAGGGGCAGGTGCTAATGCAGCTAAAAGCAATCGAGGCTCAAATTAAATCGAACGGTGCGATGCCGGTGAATGTGAAAGTCATTATCGAAGGCGAAGAGGAGATCGGTTCGCCGAATCTCGATAAATTTTTAGAAGACAATAAAGATCTTCTCGCCTGCGATACCGTGCTGGTCAGCGACACACCAATGTTCGGCTA
>Ga0207100_1236_pt2 | contig 10572 bp, 7 predicted proteins | sample Alteio_BWMinHeat_82_FD_153520 | JGI IMG/M metagenome (GOLD analysis project Ga0207100, IMG submission 153520) | Enriched cells from forest soil in Barre Woods Harvard Forest LTER site, Petersham, Massachusetts, United States -... | ecosystem: Environmental > Terrestrial > Soil > Temperate forest >...
AGTTCCCCGACAGCGAACTGCGAATCCTCCTCTACCGGAACACCATGCACATCTATCAAGCCGCAAACGGTTCCGACAAGATGATGGACATGGGACGCAAAGTACTCAAAATCGATCCCGATGATCCAGAAGCGCTGGTGGGTGTGGCCCAGGTCCTGGCCGAGCGCACTCGGGAGAGCGATCTGGACAAAGATCAACGCCTGGATGAAGGGACGAAACTGGCGCAGCATGCGCTGGAAACGGCTGAGACCGACATTACCATCCCGCCTGGAACCCCACAGGACAAGGTTGACGCGTACAAAGGATTCCTGCGCTCCAACGCCTACTACGTGCTGGGCACAATCCAGTACACCCGGGAGAAGTATTCGGATGCGGAAGGCTACTTTCGCAAATCGATGGATGCCTTCCCTTCCCAGATCGACCCGCTGGCGGTGCTGCGCCTGGCGCTCTCGCTGGACAAGCAGGAAAAGTATCCTGAAGCATTGAAGTATGCCAACCAGGCCGTGCAAATGACGGAAGCCAACCAGGGCTCGACCCTGGCCACTCTTTCGCGCAACGAACGCGATCGCCTGGTTCAGCTGACCGGGGGCGCGCCTGCCGGAAAGCCGCCTGCGAGCGCGCAGAACCCAGCGCCAAAGAATTAGTACTAAGACCAGACGTCTGGCCTCGGACATCAGACCTCGGACTCCAGCCTTCAGGGATTTGCCGAGGTCCGAAGGCCGACGACCATCACCACAATCATGAAGCCGCGTGACATTGCGCTGTTGCAGGCGACCCTGGGCTACCGCTTCCAGCGGCCAGAGCTACTGGAGCAGGCCTTGACCCATAGTTCCCAGGCGAGAGAGCTGGAAGCACTGCAGGCAGCCGGCGGCCCCCGAGTGGGCGACAATGAGCAGATGGAGTTCCTGGGTGACGCCGTCCTGGGATTTGTCACCACAGAGGAGCTGTGCAACCGGTTCCCCAGCTTTCGCGAGGGAGAACTCTCCAAACTCCGGGCCCACCTGGTAAGTGAAAAGCATCTGATTCGAGTGGCCCAGGAACTGGAGTTAGGGCATTACTTGAACCTGGGGCGAGGTGAGGAGAAAAGCGGTGGCCGCAACAAGACCGCTCTGCTGGTGGATGCTCTCGAGGCGGTTCTGGCAGCCATCTACCTTGATGGTGGACTTGATGCTGCACGCGAGCTGGTGTTGCGGACCATAGTCGTCCCGGAACTGGAGCGGATTGCATCTCAGGGCAGCAGCCTGCCGGTTACCGACTACAAGTCGGCGTTACAGGAAAAGCTGCAAGCCACCGGAAGACCTCAACCCAGCTACACGTTAGTAAAGGAGCGCGGTCCGGAGCATAGCAAGACTTTTACTGTGGAGGCGCGATTGCAACCTCTGGACAACGGCGGCAAAGCGGAATTTGTGGGCCGAGCCGACGGTTCTACAAAGAAAAATGCGGAGCAGGACGCGGCCCGCCAGGTGTTGGAATATCTCAGCGCCTTGGCCGTCGAGCCCAACGGTACGAAGAAGCGCAGCGAGCACGCCTAGTGAATGTCATGGAAGAAGTAGAAGTGAAGGTGAAACCTCCGCAGGCGGACACCCTGAGTTCGCTGCAGTCGTTGCTGGCGACGGTGGTCATCGCCGTTTTTGTCATCACATTCGTCGTGCAGGCCTTCCAGATTCCTTCCGAATCCATGGAGAACACGCTGCTAATTGGCGACTATCTCCTGGTCGACAAGCTGCGTTACGGCGGAGGCGCTTCGTGGGACCTCTTCATGCCCTACAAGGAGGTGAGACGGGGAGACGTGATCGTCTTTCGCTATCCCATCCATCCCACCCAGCATTTTGTGAAGCGGGTAGTCGGCGTGCCTGGGGACCGCGTCCGCATGATTAACCGGCAGGTGTATGTCAACGGCCATCCTCTGCAGGAGCCCTACGTCCGCTACAGTTCTGCGGCCCACGACACCTTCCGCGACGAGTTCCCGCGGCTGGACCTTCCCGTCCCTGGCCTCGAAGGGGGCTGGTGGCTGGAGATGAAGAAACTGGTCGAGGACGGTGAACTGATTATTCCTCAGGGAAACTATTTTGTACTGGGTGATAACCGGGATGAGAGCCTGGACAGCCGCTATTGGGGGTTCGTGCCCCACGAAAATGTCATCGGACGTCCATTGCTGATCTACTGGTCGGTCCGAAACGCCGACCAGGACATGCCAACCTCCCCCAGCCCCGGTGATAAACTCATTCACTTCGCGTACGCCGCGACCCATTTGTTCCAAATGACCCGGTGGGACCGCACGTTTCGAGTGGTTCGATAGGGCGCAAGTAGAATCCGAGCGAGAAAGGTCCAGTGCCTAAGCAAGTACCTAAAAAAGAAAACAAGCCGGAAGAAAAGCCGCGCGAGACCACCGTCGAGTTCCTGGCCTCGCTGGCGGCGGTGCTGGTGACTGGGTTGTTCATCATCACCTTCGTCCTGCAGGCCTTTGAGATTCCCTCCAGTTCCATGGAGAACACGCTGCTGATCGGCGACCATGTCTTCGTAAACCGGATCCTGTTCGCTCCGGCCACCCATTGGATGGGACCGCTGCTTCCCTATCGGGAAATACAGCGCCAGAATATCGTGGTTTTTCTTTCGCCCGCGGAGCCCGGCCTTTACGTCGTGAAACGGGTCATCGGAGTTCCTGGAGACCATATCCATCTGCGCAATGGCGTCGTATTTCGCAACGGAGAGAAGCTCGACGAATCTTACGTTATTCACAACAGTGATGAAGGACCGAACGAGTACCGTGACAATTTCCCCGCCGTGCCGCCATCCGACTACAACCGCCTGTTTCCGGACTGGCAACAGAACCTGCCGCAATACATCCAGGGTGATGACATCGTCGTGCCTCCCGACAGCTATTTCGCAATGGGAGACAATCGCGATGTAAGCTATGACAGCCGCTATTGGGGGTTTATCCCGAAGGAAAATGTGATCGGGAGACCCATGTTCATCTACTGGTCGTTCGAAACGCCGCCCAACCAGTATCTGCACACGGGGATCGGTGAGCGCGTGGGATTCCTGGCCCATGTGGCCATACATTTCTTCGATTTGACCCGTTGGCGGCGCACGTTGAAGGTGGTTCGTTGAAATTCTTTCGCTCCAGTCGCGGCAGGGTGTTCGCTGGCATCGTTGTGGTGCTGGCGCTGTTTCTGGTGCGCCCTGGGGCGCAGCGGTTGCGCACGCGAATTGTTCGGTCGATCAGCCTAGCGTTAGGGCGCCCCGTGGACGTGGGATCGGTAACTCTTCGCCTGTTGCCCCAACCCGGTTTCGATCTGGAGAATTTTGTAGTCCATGAAGACCCTGAGTTTGGCGCCGAGCCGGTGCTGCAATCGTCCGATGTTATGGCCACCGTGCGCGTGAGCTCGCTGTTGCGAGGAAGGTTGGAGATTGCCCGCCTCAGTCTAACCGAGCCCAGTATTAATCTGGTGCGCAACAGCGAAGGCCGCTGGAACCTGGAAAAACTGGTGGAGCGCGCTGCCAGCACTCCGGTTGCGCCTACGTCAAAGACGCGCCGCGAAGCTCGGCCGGGCTTCCCCTACATTGAGGCCGACCACGGTCGTATCAACTTCAAGTTCGGGCAGGAAAAGAAACCCTACGCCCTGACCGAAGCCAATTTCGCTTTGTGGCAGGACTCTGAAAATACGTGGGGCATGCGATTAAAAGCCCAACCGATGCGGACCGACTTCAACCTCAGCGACACCGGCCTGCTTGCCATGGCTGGGTCGTGGCAACGCTCGGCCGATCTGCACGAGACTCCCGTGCAATTCACGCTGCAGTGGGAAGGGGCCCAACTGGGACAAGTGACGAAGCTGGCCCTGGGACAGGACAAGGGATGGAGAGGCGGCGTCAGACTCTCGGCTCAGCTCACAGGCACGCCCAAGAATCTGACGGTCGAAACCGAGGGCTCCATCGAAGACTTCCGCCGCTTTGACATTTCCGGTGATCCGGCACTCCGGCTGGCAGCCCAATGTAACGGTCATTACAGCTCTGCCGATCACATTCTATCCGGGCTGGCCTGTCGTGCGCCGGTTGGCGATGGTGGCATCACCCTGAATGGCAGCGTTGCCCCCATGCCCGGTTCTCGCGCCTACGATTTGACCATGCTCGTCCAGAACCTGCCCCTCCAGCCGATGGTGGAATTCGCGCGTCGAGTGAAAAAGAATGTGCCCGCTGATATTGTTGCGGCCGGCAAACTGAACGCAAGCATTACATTGCAGCGCCCAGTCGCCTCAACCGGCGCGGGGCCGGCCTGGCAGGGCGGGGGCGAAGTGGTCGCTTTAAACGTGCGATCGCTTCTCACCAATACCAGGCTCGCGCTCGACAAGATTCCTTTCAACATATCCTCATCTTCGAACGACGATCGTGGGAAGAAACCAGGCGCCGAACGCAGCCGCGGCTCGGCCATTCCGCCCAGAATTGATCCCCGGGTTGAGGTTGGCCCGTTTAGTCTGGCCCTGGGCAGAACTACCGGCGCTACTGTGCGTGGCCAAGTTTCTCGTTCCGGTTACAACTTCCTGGTGCAAGGGGACGCCGAGGTGCAGCGTTTGCTGGAAGTGGCGCGCACAATCGGATTGCCGGCGCCTCAGCCCGCAGCCAGCGGAGAGGCCCGCATCAGTCTTCACATTGGAGGCGGCTGGGCTGGATTCGCCGCTGCCGCAGTGACCGGTACGGCGCAACTGCATTCCGTCTACGCCCGGGTACGCGGCCTGAATTCGCCGGTGGAGATTCTGTCGGCAAGTATTGAGCTGACGCCTAACACCACTGAAGTCAGCAAGCTGTCCGCTTCCCTGGCGGGCAATACGTGGCGCGGGTCGCTCACAGTTCCCAGACAATGCGAGAAGCCGCAGGCTTGTCCGATACGCTTTGATCTTCACGCTGACGAGTTTGTGACCGATGAACTGAGCGGTCTGGTAAATGAGCTACCCGGAAACGAGCCCTGGTATCGCTTTCTGTCGTCGCCGGCGCAATCCAAACTCTATCTGGTATCCTTACACGCGGTCGGAAACCTGACGGCAAATCGCGTGGTGATTCACAACCTGGTCGCAAACCGGGTCTCGGCCGAGGTCGAACTCGAGCAGGGCCGCCTTCAGCTTTCGAACCTGCGTGGCGAAGTAGTGGGCGGACACCACACCGGCGAATGGCAAGTGGATTTCACGGTCAATCCTCCAACGTATCAAGGCAACGGTACCCTGGAAAAAGTTGCGTTGGGACAAATTGCAGAAGCCATGCACGACGCCTGGATCACGGGAACGGCAAATGTGGGATATCGCGCCGACACGACGGGCTGGACGAAGGCCGAATTGCTCTCCCACGCCGACGCCGCTTTCCAGCTGGACGCTCGCGATGGTTCGATGCCCCACCTCATCCTGGCGGGAGAGAGCGGCCCGCTCCGGGTCAACCGCTTCGTGGGACGATTGCTGCTGCGGGCCGGAAAGTTTGAGATTGATCAAGGCAAACTACAGACTCCTGGTGGCATCTACCAATTGAGCGGCACAGCATCGCTGGGTCGAGTTCTGGATTTCAAACTGGCACGCGACGGAGCCCGCGGCTTTAACATCACCGGCACGGTCGACCAGCCCCAGGTAGCCGTCAGCGCGACTCCCGATACTCAGGCCGCGCTCAAACCATGAAGGCCTGCTGCGCCCTTTTTTTCGCCATCACGGCCTGGCTTCTTCTGACTCCGCATTCTCTGGCGCAGACCCGTTCTGCTCCCAGCTCCGCACCGCTGGCGAACGTCGAGCGCAAGCTGCAGCACGTGGAGAGCAACGGGGCGCAGCAGCACCCGGATCCCTCGCCCACGGAGTTCTCCGAGCAGGAGATTAATGCTTACTTCGCGTCGGGCGAGGTCAAGCTTCCCGTCGGAGTGGAGTCAGTGGTTTTCCAGGAACAGCCCGGAATGATAGTCGGGACTTCACGGGTTGATTTCGATCAGTTGAAGGCGGGAAAGAATTCCTACAACCCGCTGCTGTCCATTTTCAGCGGATTACATGATGTAGTGGTCACGACTCATGCTTACGGGGCGAGGGGAGAAGGCTTGGTGCACGTGGATTCGGTCTCCCTGGATGGCGTCGAGGTTCCTCAATTCGTCTTGCAACTATTCGTGGAGAAGTACCTGAAGCCGAAATACCCGAATATCGGCCTTGACTCGCGGTTTGCGTTGCCGGCCCGAGTGGACGCAGCGACGATCGGACTACACACAGTGAGCCTTACCCAGAAATAGTTCGTTGGTCAAACCCCAGGAGGGTGGCTCAGTTTCGGAAAACCTCCACCGTGGCGTCATCCTGAGAGAACTTCAGTCTCGAAGGACCCCGCGCGTACTATTACAATCGCGAGCCAAATGCATATCCGCTTCACGCAAGATGCTTCGCAAGCTCAGCATGACGCCTCGGACGCGAACAACATTGTCCCGCATCGAGGCTGCGATAAAGACAGTTCGCTTAAGCTTTACTGTGCATAGCCTGGTCCGCGCAAGACTTTCCCCGGCAGCGCCCCGGTTTGCTTGCCCTGATCGATCACCGCAACGCCATTCACTAAAACGTACTCCATCCCTTGCGACAACTGGTTTGGATTTTCGAAGGTAGCCAGGTCACGAACCGTTGCGGGATCGAAGACAACCACATCGGCCCACATTCCTGCTTTCAGCAAGCCGCGGTCGGTCAAACGCATACGCTGCGCCGGCAGTGCGGAGAACTTTCGTATGGCATCCTCTAGCGTGAGCTTTTTTTCTTCACGAACGTATTTGCGCAGGATGCGAGGGAAGGTGCCGTAGGCGCGCGGGTGAGGATGTTCCTGACCCAAAATTCCCTCCGGCGAGGCACCGGCTGAATCGTTGTCGAAAGCTACCCACGGCTGCTGCAGCGCAAGGACGATATCCGGCTCGGACATGCCGAAGACAGCGACTTCGGTCAAAGCATTATCTTCAATCAACAGATCGAACAGTGCATCCATAGGGTCTTTGTTTTGCAGTTTTGCAATCTCGGACAGCCTCTTGCCTTGCAGCGGAAGCAACTTGGGGTTTTTCACCACGCCGATCAAGACATCCTGAGGGCCGCTGATCTCCTCCCACTCGTTGTCCCATTCCTTCGACGGAGTCATCATGTCCTTGCGAATGCGGGCCCGCATCCCCGGATCTTTAAGACGTTCGATTAGCTTGGCATTGCCACCGTCGTGTGCCCAGGCCGGTACGAATGCCGAGAAATCGTTGAACCATGCCGTGTAGGCGTAGGTGTCGGCGCTGACGTCCATCCCCTCGGCGCGTGCGGCACTAATCTTTGCCACGACTTCCGGCATGCGTCCCCAGTTGGCCTTTCCTGCGACCTTAAGGTGCCAGATCTCGACCGGGACGTGACCCTCCCGCCCGATCCGCAATGCCTCGTCGATCGCAGCCAGGACACCATTGCTCTCATTGCGCATGTGCGTGGCATAGATCCCGCCGAATTTCGAGGCCTCCGAAGCCAGGGCGATCAACTCTTCAGTCATCGCGTAAGGCGCGGGCGAGTACTCGAGTGATGTTGAGACTCCGACAGCGCCTTCGAGCATGGCCTGTCGCACCAGTTCCCGCATCTCGTCCAGTTGCGCAGCTGTCGGCTGCTTGTCGTCATCGCCCAAGACTATGCGACGGACCTGGGTGGCCCCGACGTAGCTTGCCAGATTGATCCCCATGCCCTGTTTTTCCAAACGGGCGAAGTATTGTTGAAAGCTGCGCCAGTCCGGTGTGATGTGATAGTGATCGTACGTGTGTCGTTTGGCTTGAATGATGGCGTCATTCAGCGGCGCGGCAGAATCACCCTCGCCCGTAATCTCGGTCGTGATGCCCTGGTAAATCTTCGAAGGCAGCTGGGGATTCACCAAGATAGTCAGTTCAGACTGGCCCAGCATGTCGATGAAGCCAGGAGCAACCACCAAGCCGTGGACATCAATGGTACGGCCGCGTTGCGCGTCGCTCAGGTTTCCGATAGCGATGATTTTGCCGCCACGAATGCCGATGTCGCCTGAGTACCACGGTGAGCCGGTGCCGTCGATGATATGGCCGTTGATGATGACAAGATCGAAGGATGAGCTTGGAGCTTGTGCACGTGACAACTGAACCAATGTGAAAAGAAAGATGCCGATGATCAGAGACTTTTTCTTTAGCTTGCTGCTTTCCATGGCTTCTCCGTATTTGTTTTTACTGCGACAGCAAATTTCTACACGACATTCAGGCTGGGCGAGACGCCCACTCAACAGCCAGCGGAGTCTGTCCTGAGCGAAGTCGAAGGAACGCCGGCGTTACAGTGTTGCATGCCGGGCTGCGATCGCGCCCAGCACGATCCAGATTCCCAAGGCCAGCCATTCGTAGATGCTGAAGTGGCCGGGCACGAACGGAACAACTTTCATCAGGATCATTAGCAGACCGACCAGCGCACCAACCGCGGCCACCATGCGTTGGCGTTGAGTTGGCGCCATCTGATAGTACGCCGCGCAAGCTGCCAGCCATCCCGCCGCGGAAGCCAGCGAGCCGACAACGGAGATTGGCACGAGGATGGCGTCGCCGAGAAACATGCACGCGGCGGTACTTAATCCTACGCAAATCACGGCGACCGACGGCGTCTGATTCTGCGGGTGCAACTGGGCGACGCGCGCATCCACCAGCCCGCGACGCCCCATGGCAAATACCAGCCGGCTGGCTGCAACCAGGTTCCCATTAAATACTTTGAAGAGCGAAAGCAGGGCCGCGGCCAGAATCATGTTGACGATCCAACGCGAGCCCACAGCGTGCTCAAAAGCAACCGCAGTCATGAACTTTTCGCCCGTGAGCTCCCGCCACGGCGCAGCATAACCCACCGCCGCAATCACAACGGTGTAGAAGACAATGCCCACCAGGATGGCCATCCAGATGGCTTTGAAAAATCCCCCAGTGCGAAATTCCGGGCTGGATTCTTCCGCCCCTTTTACCACCGACTCAAAGCCTGTCATGTAATAAGGAACAATCTGAATGACCAGCAGAACCGAGACAAATCCGCTGCGGGTGAACAAGGGCGGAAAATTCTGCGGGGCACCTTTGCTGACTCCGACTGCGACGAATACGACAAATAAACCGAGGGTCCCGAAAGTTGTCCAGTTCTGAAAGATCGCACTCAGCCGGATGCCGCGGTAGTTGAGCAATGTCAACAGGCCGGTAAGTCCCAGCCCAATAATCACATGAGGCAAATATACGGGCCGGCCGGCAATATGGTAGAGCTCGATCGAATCCAGCGCAGGAAAAATATAGCCCGCAATCTTTCCCGCGGCCACCGCCTCCCACGGACAGACGATGAAATACGCCAGGATCATCATCCAGCCCGTGGCAAAGCTGACCGATCGGGGGAAGACTTTCGCAGTGTAGGCGACCTCGCCGGCAGCGTCGGGGATGGTCGCCACAAGCTGGCCATAAACGTAGCCGATGGGCAACAGAAGGGCACCGCCGATGGCAAATCCCAACACGCCGCCTAGGGTTCCTCCGCGCAGCAGCCAATCATCCATGACGACCAGCCAGCCGACCCCCACCATGGTGCCCCAACCCAGGGTGAAGTAATCAACCACGCGAAGTTTGCGGGCAAGAGTGATCATGAAAGGTCGTGAGTGTCATCCTGAGCGGAGTGGCTGCTTCGCATCGCGAAGCGGTCACGGACTCGAAGAACCCCTATAATCAGTACTGGCTCATTCTCTAGAACAGACACAGCAACTCGAAAAGCAAATTCGCGGCCAGCAACGAAGTGATCTCTCCATTGTCGTAAGGCGGCGACACCTCCACCAGATCGCACCCCACCAGCTTGAGACCCTTAAGGCTCCGCACCAGATCCAGAATCTGGACACTGGAAAGCCCGCCCACCTGCGGCGTGCCTGTGCCGGGAGCGTATGCCGGATCGACCACATCAATGTCCAATGTGAGGTACACCGGGCGGCCGCGCAACTTTTTCAGGTGACCCTTGACCAGCTCAACTCCGTCCTTATGAAACTCCTCCGAGGTCACAATCTTGATGCCGTGTTTGTGGGCGAAATCAAAGTCGCGGTGGGAATAAACCTGCCCCCGCAGACCGACTTGAAGAGCGTAACCTTCTTCAATCAGTCCTTCCTCGATGGCGTACTTGACCGGCGTGCCGTGTGAATGCGGACTGCCGAAGTATCCGCTCCAGGTGTCGCCGTGGGCATCGAGCTGAACAAACGCGACCGGACCGAAATGCCGGTGAATGGCGCGCAGTATGGGCAAGAGAATGGAATGGTCGCCACCGACGCAGACCGATCGCGCGCCGTCGCGAAACACGTCCCCCAGTTGCTCGGTGATTCGCCGATAGGTGTCTTCAATCGATAGCGGATTGATCGAGAGATCGCCAAAATCGCCGATACGCCATTTTTCGAACGGATTGACTTTCATAACCGGATTCCACGGACGAATCATGGCGGATTGCACCCGAATGTTGCGGGGGCCGAAGCGCGCACCCGGGCGATAAGTCGTTCCTCCGTCAAATGGAACGCCAATTAACGCCAGGTCGAGATCCTCTGCTCGCGGAATGTGGGGCAGCCGCATGA
>Ga0207100_1240_pt1 | contig 10548 bp, 6 predicted proteins | sample Alteio_BWMinHeat_82_FD_153520 | JGI IMG/M metagenome (GOLD analysis project Ga0207100, IMG submission 153520) | Enriched cells from forest soil in Barre Woods Harvard Forest LTER site, Petersham, Massachusetts, United States -... | ecosystem: Environmental > Terrestrial > Soil > Temperate forest >...
CGCTCATCCGAGCAATCAACCGCCCCTTCATCGCACACCAGTTCGCGTTCCCACCGTAGGCGGCGGCGGACCAACCATGCTACTGGATGAAAGAAGACCAAATAACAGCCGAGAGTTGCCAGCCTGTCCCACAAATAATCCCGTCGGCGCACGTGCATTAACTCGTGTCGAAGAATGTCCTTGAGTTGTGACACCTCGAGTCGGAGCATGAACTCGTCCGGTAAAAGAATTTTTGGGGAAAGCCACCCCGTGGCCGCAGGCGAGCGAAGGTCTCGTACGAGCCGCAAATCGCACTTAGGCGCTCGAATCTCCGAGCGCACCGATTCGAACAGGACGGAGAGTTCGTGTCCGGCCGGCTGCGAGGTCCGCAAGAGCGTGTTCAACTGCCAGAATTGCGTAGAAAAGTGGAGCAGGAAGAGGGCGAGAATCGCGAGGTAAGCCCAACATAGCAGTGGCAGGATCGTAGCAACGCGAGGTGCCAGAACCAGGCTAAGAGTCCATGACCCACTTGAGTCGGAAACCGGCTGAAGGGCCATCGTATTCCCTGCAGAAGAGGCTGCTTCGACGGGCAGCAGGAATAGGCTGCCCCAGGCCGCTACTATCCCTCCCAAGAAGATTCCACAGAGCCGAAATCGGAAACGAGAGTCCTGGACGCAACGACAGAGGATCCATACCAGTAGATACGCGGCCCCAGACCGAAGCAGATACGTGAACCATAAACTCGATAACGCCGATGCAGCTTCGCTGCTCATATGGCTCCTGGGATTGGGGCTGAGGCCAACTCAACTCGAGTTACGACAACTCCTTGCGTCGATTGCGGACTAGGCCCTCAAGCTGGCGCAATTCTTCCCGGCTGATGCGTTCGTCCCTCAAGAGTTCCATCAACATCTCCGTTCGCGAACCGGTAAAGTATTTTGCCAATAGGTGGCGAATCGACAGCTTGTGGACCTCGCCGCGGCTGATAAGGGGCTTGAATACGAATGCCCTTCCCTGCTGCCGATGCTCAACCTGCCCCTTCGCCTCCATGATCCGCAACCAGGTCTGAACGGTTTTGTAATTCGGAGATGGGTTTTCGTCAGAGGCATCCACGATGTTCTCGATCGTACCTTCGCGAATACGCCACAAGACCTGCAGCAAACGAAGCTCTCCCGGGGTAGGAAGTACCACATTCCGGCTCTGTCGCTTCTTTCCCATGTTAGAGAAGATTGTGCGACGATGAGCCTCCAAAATCAATAGCCTCGAAATCCAGACCGGTCGCGATGCTCGGCTTGGAAGGTCGTCGGTCCCGCGCGCTTCTCCTTTTGACGTTGATAACAAATGTCTTAACTAGTTAAGAGGATGACGCTCTGCCCGATAAACTCGCGAGCGCCTGGCGCGACAGCGAAGGCGAACTGGTTTTCAGGGGAGCGGATCGGGACGGTACTCAAACTGTCAGCAATCATGTAAAACTGAGACCCTGACGCTCAAAGAGAATAGATCGCTCCACAGGCCGTCTCGCGCGATCTTCTGCGGAACGTGAACTTTGCAAAGGGGAATGATGGACAGCAACGAAAAGCGTAGTGAGGGCGCTCCCTGGTTGCCTGACCGACGCGAGGTTCTCACAGGACTGGCAGCGATGGGGGTGGCACCATTCACAGAATGGGCGATGGGAGCCACTGCAGAAACATGGAGCGGACTTCCTGATCGGCCCGAGGAGGGGCCCCTGGATTTTCACACCGTGGCCGACGCGTTTGACTCCTATGTGATGGATCCAGTGCACGGTGTGAATCTCAGCGCGAAAGATGGCAGGCAGGTGTTTCCGTCGGCCCTGGAAGGCGTAGAAGACGGCGGACTGACCACGTATGGGCCGATGGCTCTCGGAAAGGAATTGCGGGGAGAGGGATTGGCGGGCCTGGCTGCGTCGCTGAATGGATATTTCAGCAAGCCTTACGGATTGTTTCTCGACGGCGCAGGCGCAACTCTTTGCGAGTACTGGTATCTGATGAATGTAACCGGGTTGGCCTACGCCCTGATCCGGTTGCGCTTTGCCAAGGATGCGGAGTGGCTGGGCCGTGTGGAGAGCAGCGCAACGCGGCTGAAAGAGATGGCGCAGCAGCTGCACTACGACTTCAACAGTCAAGGCTATGATTTCGCGAAAAAGGCGGCCTTCACCAACCAGGACATTTACCGCCAACCCGACGCGGTAGGCGGCTATAGCTACGTCATGTTGCTAGCCTGGAAGTTGACTGGCAAGGAATTCTGTCTTGAGGAAGCCAAGACGGGGATCGATCGGTACCTCGGTTTTGAGGCGAACCCATGGTACGAGATTCCCAGCGGGGCCATGGCTACATTGGCCGCTGCGCGCCTCCACGCAATGGGTTATCAAACCAACGTAAGGAAGGCTCTCGGTTTCGTCCTCGATTCGAAGCCTGGGCTTATGGCCACGGGAAAATGGGGCGGCCGTGAGGTGAACGCGTTGATGGCAGGATTCCGGACTGAACCTGCCGGCCAAGCCTACAGCATGGAGACCATGGTAACTCTGCCGTATCTGTTGCCGGCGGTGCGGTTTAGTCCGGAACTGGCGGGAGACGTGGCTCGGCATGCCCTGAATGCAGCGGCGAACCTACGATTGTTCTATCCGGAGTATCTGCCACGGGAGAACCAGAGTCGCCCGGATCTCCCGCCGATGATCCCGTATGAGAGATTGAGCCGCGAAGAGAAGGGACACAGTCCCTATGCAACCGGCGACTTCGCAGGGCACCGGTCGATCTACGGCGGAGCCTATGTGCTCTGGCTCGACAAGATGGTTCAGGCGCAGGGTGATCCATGGCTGCTGCGCTGGGATTTGAACAAGACCAACTTTTTAGATCGAGACCTGCCGCAGGCTTTTCTGTACTACAACCCGTGGCCCCAGGAGAAACTCATTACGATAGCCGTCGGGAAGAAACAAAGCCGGATTCACGACCTGACACGCGACCGCATGATTCCCTCACACGCGGGACGGGTGGAAATGCGGCTCGCCGCGCACGATACGCGGGTGATTGAGACTATCGAATAAGAGCCGGCCTCCTCCGCGTCTCATATCCTTAATTCGTTGCAGCGCGGCCTGGTCAGGGATGGAGTACCCGGGTCGCAACGATGGTGGTCTCGTTGGACGATCCCGCAATCGCATTGGTGCGAATCAAAGCTTCGAAGTAGGTCGGCTGCGCGGGAGATCCGGAGATTCCCAGAGCTTGTTGGAGTTTCTGGCGGTTGGTGGCATCCGCCAGAAAAAGCCCGGCAGCTTCAGTACCCTCTTGCTGCAATCCTTGAAGGATGAGGACGTTGCCACGTCCGTTGGGGAGCGGGAGCAACGAGATGGTCGCGTAGTCCTCGCCCGAGCTGCCGGTGAAGACGAGCCCACGGTAAGCAGCCTGCTCGCCAGCCATGGGATGCAGGTTCTCAAAGAACTTTGGGCTCTCGCCAACGACGCCCTCGCTCTCCCGAAAGTTCAGCTTGTTCTGGAAATAGGAGACCCAGGGATTGGAACTCGGACTGCCCACAAACACGAAACTGCCCTCCTCAAGATCGCGGGGGCGCAGTTCTCGGGCCGAGCGAATGACCAGCCGGTCGTTCGAGTTGCCTGTCAGGCGAATTAGCGTTGTTGCCACCACCACGTCGGCATACGAGGTCAGCAGCGAGCCGGAGAGATACTTCATCACCCGCGCTTCGCGTGCCGTGGGGTGGGCGTTAGAGATCGGGTCGCCGCTCCGATATGAGGGGCTCAGATATCGTTCCAGCGTGACCGGTTGCTCGTCGACCAGGCGCAACATGCCGTAGTTGATGTCGGCAACAACAATCCGAACGGGACGATTACGTTGATCAAAGAGCGTAGCGAGCGGCCAGGGTGCGGGGGCCGGCGGCGAATCTGCAGGGCGACGCAGCCAAGTCAACAAGGTCGTGACCAGAAACAGCACCGCCAATCCCCAAGGCAGCCAACGAATCCACGGGCTGAACCCGTCGCTGGTCGAATCGACCAACGGCGGTGTTGTAGTCTTTTGCTCGACGGTTCGAAAGACGGTTGTGTACGCGCCTTTTGGAATTTCCACGATGCAGGTTTCGTCCCGGCCCTCTCCGTCGAAGTATTCATGCAACTTGAGTCGCAGCTGACGGACGTGCACCCGAACCGAGCTGTCCTCGACCACACTGTAGTCGTCGGGCTTTCCGAAGACAGCGCTGCCAATGCGGTGTTCGGTCAGATCTTGAGGGTGGCCGTGGATGGTTCTTTCGGCCATGAATCGCAGTAGGTCTCTGAGCCTCGTCGACTTCTGAAAGGGAGGGCTGGCTGTGATCCGCTCGATCAACTGCCAGCGGATGTCCGCGTTAAGATCCGGATCCACTTCGATCATCCACTCCCAACCCCGTTGCAATGAATGAATCTCGCCCGTGAGCGATTTTATACACACTTCTCAGGATAGCGAGGCCGCTGGATCATAGCACATCGACTTCACTGCTAGAAGCCCTGTTTTGTATAGCGCACCCAAGGAAAAGAGACCAGCATATAGCGGTGATCGATGGCCAGGGACGGAGCTGTCGCGACGGCGCCAGGAACCCCTTCCCAGACCCGCACTCCCATAGCCACGGCGCTTTCTCGCCACGCATCATGAGACTCACATGTGAAACGCATTGATTCTCAAAGATTCTTGAAGTAAAGCCCTTGTCCACGCTGCATCCCGTCCTCAAGGCTTGCGTCTGATTTCCGCGGCCGGTTTTCTCTGCTCGATGCGCCGGCGAGCGGGCGAAAGGCCCACGATGAGCGACATTGCAGACCGCTTTGGACAGAACCCCATCCTCAAACCGCAGGATATCTGTTCAAGCGTCCAGGGCATGGAGGTGACATGCCTGCTGAACCCGGGTGCCTTTCGATACCAAGGCAAAATCTGGCTGCTGGTCCGGGTGGCGGAGCGACCTGCACAGGTTCCCGGCAAGACTTCCTTCCCCATTTTGAGCCCCGAAGGCGGGCTTGAGGTACTCGAATTTAACTCGGACGATCCCAGGCTCGACCTGAGCGACCCTCGAGTCATCAATTTTGACGGCCGGGACTATCTCACTACCCTCTCCCATCTTCGCCTGCTTTCAAGCGATGACGGCGTTGCCTTCACTGAGTCGGCGCAGGACCAACCCATGATGGGGGTCGGAGAACTGGAAACATACGGCATCGAGGACTGCCGAGTAACGCAGATCGAGGAAACCTACTACCTGACCTACACGCAGGTTTCCAGCCACGGGGTTGGCGTGGGGTTGAGAACCACACGCGACTGGCTGCGGTTTGTACACGCGGGCATGATCTTCGCTCCGCATAACAAGGATTGCGCGCTCTTTGAGCAACAGATCGACGGCAAGTACTATGCTCTGCACCGACCCAGCAGCCCAGAGCTGGGAGGGAACTACATCTGGCTAGCAGAGTCGCCCGACCTCCTGCACTGGGGCGGACATCGCTGCCTGGCTCACAGCCGCGAGGGTTACTGGGACAGCGCCCGGGTCGGAGCCGGAGCAGCCCCCATTTGGACGGAACACGGTTGGCTGGAGATCTATCACGGCGCAAGCATGGAAAGCCGGTATTGTCTGGGCGCGTTACTCCTTGACCTGCATGAGCCGTGGCGGGTCCTGGCCCGGTCGGAAACGCCCATTATGGAGCCGCTGGCCCCTTACGAGAAAGAGGGCTTCTTCGGTGAGGTCATCTTTACGAACGGACATCTGGTCGATGGCGACCGTCTGACCGTTTACTACGGCGCGGCCGACAGCGTGATCTGCGCAGCGCATTTCTCCATTTGCGGCATTCTCGCCAGCCTGGCATTCGCAAACGGAGCGAAGTCATGAAACGTCTTCGCAAGGAGATGGAAGTCTTCCTCGCTTGTCCCCGTTCCATGCAGACACTCATGGCATCGAACATGATCTATGCCCTCGTGTTGCCGGTGATCGAAATCTTCGTGGCCGCGTATGTTATGCGGAACTCGCGGGCCGTAGCTACGGTCGTCACCTATCAGCTCGCGATCTATGCGGCTACACCGCTTGCGTTTTATCTGAACGGCAAGTTACTCGGCAGGGTGGGCGCGAAGCATCTTTACGCCGCCGGAATGATTCTATCCGGATTGGCCATGATGCTGATGATGCAATTGAGCATTTTGACGCCGGTCGGCGTCGCCACATCCGGCTTCGCGATGGGGCTTGCCACCGGCCTCTTCTGGGCCAACCGTGGGTGCCTGGCGTTGACCGCCACCAATAACGGCAATCGTAACTACTACTACGGCGTCGAGATGTTTGTTGCGACGTTGGCTGCCGTAGTGGTTCCGGCGCTGATCGGCTGGTTTATCAGCGGCACGACTCTCTATGGTTGGCTCGGTGGAATGCCCAACCGCGCCTACCACATTGTCGCGGCGGTGGTGTTCGGCCTGACGGTGCTGGCTGCGGGCATCCTTGAGCGGAGCACATTCCGCAATCCGCAAGCTACCAATTTCGTCTTCTTTCGGTTTCATTCGTTGTGGGTGCGCATGCTCGAGTTGGCGCTGCTCAAAGGTCTGGCGCAAGGATACATCGTCACCGCGCCAGCGATGCTGATCATGTTACTCGTCGGTCAAGAGGGGACGCTGGGCGCTACCCAGGCCGTCGGTGGCGTCTTCTCCGCGTGCTTCATGTACCTGGCCGGCCGCATCGCAGCACCAAGACACCGCATTTTCGTATTTGCTACTGGTCTTGTGCTTTTCTTCCTGGGAGCGGTCGCAAATACCGCACTCTTCAACCGCTTGGGCGTGCTCATCTTCATCGGCTGTCTTATACTCGCCAAGCCGCTCTTGGATCTAGCCTATTACCCAATCCAGTTGCAGGTAATCGATGTGGTCTCTCGACTGGAGCGGCGCAACGAGTACGCCTATATCTTCAACCATGAATTCGGTCTCTTCGTTGGCCGTTGCCTTGGCTGTGGATTATTTCTGGGCATAGCTTACTGGTGGTCGGGCCTTGCCGCCCTCAAGTACGCCTTACCTGTGATTGCATTGCTGCAAATGTTATCGATCGGTGTAGCGAGCCAGATATCCCGGGGCATCACTGCGGCGGACAGCCCCTCCTCCGGCCCAAGCTTCATCGAGCAAACCACGGAGGCTTGAGAACCATGCACTATCAGAGGAAACAAATGATGATCCTCATAAATCGAACGACGCAAAGACTCATGCGAATGGCAGTATGGCTGCTGGTAGCACTTGGCGTGGCGGCAGGCGTTCCCTCATTCGCACAATCGGGTCGGGGCACCTTAACCGGCTCAGTGAAGGATACAAACGGCGCGAGCCTTCAAGGGGCCACCCTCACTCTTACAGGTACCAATACGGGCAGCCGCTACCAGGCCAAGGCCAACGAGGAGGGCCTGTTTACATTCCCCGAGCTTCCGCCTGGGACTTACACTCTGCAAGCGATTGCGGTGGGATTTGAGACCTACATACAAAACGGCATCACCGTGAATGTGGGTAGCACGGCCAACGTCAACCTGGAGCTCCGTGTCGGATCCACCACAGAAAGCGTGACTGTAACCAGCGATGCCTCGCAACTGCAAACCGAAACCTCGGACGTTGGCACAACAGTCTCCACACAGTTGATTGAAGATCTCCCCCTTCAGTTCAACGGAACCGTTCGCAATCCCCTGCAATTTGTGCAGTTGACGCCCGGCTTCTCGGGCTCCGACACGAACTCCCCGACCCAGCAGGGCGGTTTCAAGCTGAATGGCGGCCAACAGTCCGGAACGGATATCTTTGTTGACGGAGCGACCATCGAGCTGGCGTCTGCAAACCTGCAAATGAATTACGGAGTCAGCGTTGAGGCCGTCCAGGAGTTCAAGGTGATGACCAATACCTTCGACGCCGAATACGGAAGAACAAGCGGAGGCCTCATCAACCTCGTGACCAAATCGGGAACCAACGATTTGCACGGATCGGTGTATGACTTTCTGAGAAATAAATCGTTGGATGCCAACAGCTGGCTCAACAATCTACAGGGCTCGAAGAGGCCGGTCGACACCCAGAACGATTTCGGCGCCATTGTCTCGGGCCCCGTTTACATCCCCAAGCTCTACAATGGCCGCGACAAGACATTCTTCATGTTCAACTATGAAGGCTTCCGGTATAACACGGGCGGAAACAGCTTGAACTCGGCGCCCACTCAGGCGATGCTCAAGGGCGACTTTTCTGCCCTCCTTACTCCGGTCACCGTCTTCGGAAACACTTACCCCGCACATATAATCTACGACTACTCCACATGTACGGGTGCGAACCAGGGACAAGCATGCCAGCCGTATCCGGGAAACAAAATTACCCAGGCGCCTGATCCGGTATCCAGCGCAGCGCTCCAATATCTGCCGCAAGCGCCCGCCAGCGCAACCTCTCCGTATCTGAATCTCTACCAGGTATCGACAAACGTTACCAACGCGAACATGTATGAGATTCGTGTCGATCAGAACATCGGAGCGAACCAAAAGATAAGTGGCAGCTATGACTACGATTGGCGCCCGACCGGATACGTCATTAGTGGCGCACCACTCGAAGCCAGCTCAACCAATCAAAGAACTCACTACGTCCGATTCGGTTACGACTATATTTTCAAACCGAACCTCCTGAACCATTTCAATGCAGGATTCAGCCGCCGCTATCGTCAGGAGTTCAGTGGAATTGGAAGCTATGGTGGTAACTGGCCGACCAAGATCGGATTGAAGGGTGTCTTGAACACCACGTTCCCCAACATCAACTACAACTATCCAAACAGCGCAGCCATGCCGAGCGACGGTGCCAATCAGTTCTACGACAATACTTACCAGTATGACGACATCGTCTCCTGGCAGCACGGCCGCCACAGCTTTAAATTCGGCGTTGAGACACGTTTGCAGCAATTCAATATCAATATTCGGACCGGCACCTCGGGGCAGTTCAACTTCGACACCGGCCCGACTAGCAGTCCGTCCGATTCCAACTCGGGATTTGGATTTGCGAGCTTCTATCGAGGGGCTGCCTCCCATGCATATATAGCCCTGCCCGAACAGCTTGGATGGCGTGTGAAATACTACGCGGGCTTCATCCAGGACGACTGGAAGGTCGCTCAAAAGCTCACCATGAATCTTGGCTTCAGATATGAGATTCCCACGCCAGTAACCGAGGCTCACGGTCAACAGTCGTTCGTAAATCCAAGCCTGCCGAACCCTGGAGCTGGAGGACAACCCGGTGCCTATGTTTTCCTGGGCAAGGGGGCGGGCAGGTTGGGTACCAATGGATCGCAGGATACGTTCCACAATTCGTTTGGTCCGCGGATCGGGTTGGCTTACCAGCTAGATCCGAGTACGGTGGTTCGAGCGGGATATGGAATCTACTATCAGAATCTGAAGATCGGCGGTTTCGGCGAAAACGACTCAGCCGGTTTCTTTGGGAGTTATAACTACCCCGGTTCTGCCAGCCCGCAGAGTCCGGTAGTAGTTTTGTCGCAGATATCGGCTTACCCCGGACCGACGCCACCCTTCATCGATCCAACGGTATTAAACGGCCAGTCTCCGACCTTCATCATGTCCAAGGTCGCGCGCCCCGGTACCACCCATACCTGGACACTCGACGTGGAGCGGCAGCTTCCCGGTAAAGTCTTGTTGGATGCGGCCTACGTCGGCGATCATGGCGATCACCTGCAGGCCTTCCTCCATGACCCCAACCAGGGAAGCCCAGCCAACCAGGCGCTCGGCGAGTGCCTGCATGCTGACATCAATGCCCAGGCCAGCGATCCGGCATGTGCAGGCCAACCGGCCGTCGCATCCCCATATCCTGGCTTCAGCGGCTCGGTTTCTCAGGCTCTGCGGCCCTTCCCGCAGTATTCTTCCGCTCAGGTGGACTCGGTAACTATGTCGGATCCATTCGGTTCTTACTCGTATCATGCCCTGCAGGTTCAGGTGCAAAAGCGGTTCTCGCAGGGTTTTACATTGCTCGCAAACTATACCTGGTCAAAGACTCTCACCAACGCTGACGCCGAGTATCCAACTCAATCGGCATGGAATGGCAACGGCACTTCCGGTGCGCTGAATACTTACAACTTGAAGGTCGAAAAGGCGCTAAGTCAGTACGACACGCCTCAACGCGTGGTTTTGAGTTACTCCTACAAGCTTCCGTTCGGCAGGGGCAAGCAGTTCGCGAATAAGGGGGGCGTCGTAAACGCGGTGGTTGGTGGTTGGCAGATCGCGGGAGTCCAAGACTACCAGAGCGGTACTCCCCTTTCAGTAACTTCTCCCAACTGGGACTCCGGAATATTTGCCGGGCCTCAGGCTAACCTCGGCGCCTCGGCCCGTCCGAATATCGTTCCCGGGCAGAAATTCGATGGTTATCACGGAGGCGGCTGGAAGTGGGGGCAAAGTGTCAGATTGAATCCGCAGGCATTCGTTCCTGCGCCGAACTTCACCTTTGGCAACGCACCACGAGCGCTGACAATTCGTGAATTTGCCAGCCACCACGAAGACCTGAATTTCTCCAAAGAGATCCCTATGTTTACGGATCGACTGAAGACCGTCTTCCGAATGGA
>Ga0207100_1238_pt2 | contig 10528 bp, 8 predicted proteins | sample Alteio_BWMinHeat_82_FD_153520 | JGI IMG/M metagenome (GOLD analysis project Ga0207100, IMG submission 153520) | Enriched cells from forest soil in Barre Woods Harvard Forest LTER site, Petersham, Massachusetts, United States -... | ecosystem: Environmental > Terrestrial > Soil > Temperate forest >...
GAGCCGCCGGAACCAACACCAATGCCGGTAAACTGCGGGTACGGCCGCGCAGCCTGGCCTCCGCCGAGCTTATTGGCGGGAAGTTGGTTGATGTCAGCCTCGAACATCTGGTTTACCCAGTGGCTGCCGACGTATTGCGCCTCTACCACCATGTTTGCGGGTAAACGGCGTTGCGCGCCCACCGTCCACTGCCATCCGTTCATAATTGGGAGATCGTAGGGAGTATAGGGGACAAACCCGTTTCCTTGAATAACCACCTTGCCTCCAATTGTGGGCAGAATGTAAGAAGCAGGGTTGCGGCCTGAAATTGTGGGTAGATTCGACCCACTTCCCGATAGCTGCACCACCGGCGGCTGGCCGGAATTGGCGGTGCTACTGCCCGTTACGCCTGAGCCGAAGCCAACAGGTCCGCCAACGGTGTCCATGCTCCACAGCGAAGAGTATTGCCCCACTCCGCCCCGCACCACCCAGTTATTGGTGGGTTCCCAGGCGAATCCGACGCGAGGCATCACGATGGTCTTCGTCTGGAAGGCTTGATTTCGCGCTCCGTTCAGGCCGGCAAACCAAATCGAGCCCATCGCGCTGGTAGGATATTGGGCGGTACTGGCAACCGGATCGACAAGGGTCGGGTCAAACCCACCCATACGGTTTTTGGTTTCCGTCATTCCACCATGCGTTTCTGAACGCACCCCGAGGTTGATGGTCAAGTTCGGCCGTAACTTGATGTCGTCCTGAGCAAAAAACGAAGGATTCTTGGCTCGCATTTCATGGGACGGAGTAACCGATGTATTCCATGCCTGCACATCCCCCAGCAAGAAGTCGGCATAGCCGACGTTAACCAAGGGGTTGTTGGTGGTGTACTGGCCAGAGAACGTCACGCTTGCCCCATTAATGCTGCCCCATGGAGTCGAGTTATCCTGCTCGAACATTATCTCGCCACCAAAGTGCAGAATATGCTTCCCTTTAATCAAGGTTAACGTATCCGCGGTAACGAAGGTGTTCTCGATGAAAACTGCGTTTGTGCCCGCGCCGAGACCGCTGGGGCCGCCCCGATACTCACTCCCGGAAACACATCTGCTTGAGAGAATTGCAATCCCAGTTTGCCCGGGAAACCCTGGCCAAGGGACTGCGGAACAAACCAATTCCCCTGCCGGACAAACGATTGACGGAATTCGTTTACCAAGGAAGAATTGATGGTGGCTACATCCGAGATCTGCGCGTTATAACCTTCGTTCGCGACATGCTCGCAATTGATCGGGCAATTAGGACCCGGGTCATAGTTAGTCTTGTGCGGGGCTGCGCGCTCCGTGACCGACAGGTAGACGCGGTTCTTGTTGTTAACGTTGTAGTCCAATCGCCCAAAGTGCTTCACTTGGTTGCCGTTGCTGGGTTTCAGATATTGGTAATTACTTGATAACCCACTGAGATTGGGCGCAAGGTAATACTTCTGGATTTGTACAGCTACTGGATCGAAATCGGCTGTCGGGATCGCCAAATCCGTAAGAGGTTCAAAGGCCGCGCACTGCGCGGGATTTGTAGTTAATGCCGCGCCACCATGGGCAGCGTCAAGGGTCAGATTATTTCCAAAAAGCGCGGGATCAAAACAACCTGCCTTCATGGCTGCGGTTGGCATCGAAGCCTTGGCGACCGAGTTATTGGGGTTTACCAACTGTTGATAGTTGTAATAAAAGAACAACTTGTTCTTGATGATCGGCCCGCTTACCGACCCCCCGAAATAGTTGAAACGCTGCTTCGCTTTGGCGCCGCTGTTGAAGTAGTCTCTCGCATTCAAGTAGTCGTTCTGGAAATCCTCATAGGCAGAACCGTGCCATTTATTGGCCCCGCTCTTGCTGATGACATTGAAGACGGTGCCGCCGCCGCCGTATTGGGCGGGGGCGTTTGTCGCAATCACATTGACCTCGGACACGGCTTCGCTCAGGCCCTGGTCAATGTTGGCGCTGTGCGGTAACCAAATCGAGCCGCCGTCAACCAGAAAGCTGGAGAAGTACGGCATGGTTCCGCCGATGGCCTGATCGACCCCGGGATTCTGATCACCACCGCCGCCACCGCCGCCACCGCCGCCACCTGGCGTGCTGGTAGCGCCGGGAAGCAGCTTCAGGAGATAGGTCCAGCCGTTGGCCGGATCGGTGCTCGGAAGTCCGGCCAACTGGTTCAAGGATAGAGTGGTTGAAACCTGGGCATCCTCCGTCTTGAGCAGAGCCTCTTCGGTAGCACTCACCTCGATCACTTCGGTGGTCGTCCCAACTTTTAAGGCGGCATCTACGGTAATGATTCCGACTTGAAGCGTGACCGGGCCGCGCTTGAGTGTATCGAAGCCTCCCTTGCTGAATTGAAGCGTGTAGCTTCCGGGCAGGATCGAATTGGTGTCGTACAAGCCGTCGTTATTCGTTACGTACATAGTGACTACGCCGGTATCGTTGTTGGTGACGGTGACGTTTACGCCCGGGATTACCCTGCCAGTCGCGTCGGTCAAAGTGCCGCGAATATCACCGGAGTTAGAATTTTGCGCGCGAGCGGAACTCGCCAAACCCAGCGCGAGCCCACACAAAATCACCGTCCAATTTCGTTTGGTCATTACTTTCCTCCTAAGTGCGCCTTTGCTCCAATCGGTAGTACGTCTGCTCGGTTATTGCTGCCTCTTTGGTTACTCGCGCTACTATTCGGTGAGACTTTCAGACAAAATTATTCTTTAGGGGGTACGGCACTGGGGCCCGCAGACAAACGCTTGTCTTTCGCTTTCGGCCTGATATAAGACCTCCACGCAGAGACCTGTCAAGTATTTTTCTTTGGAGGCGTGCGTTTCTTTTCGCTGACGATAAGCGTTTGTCTTCAGTGGTCCTGCCATTTGCAGCTATCGACAATTAAGGTCGACGACCCACCTGATTGGCTTGGCCGCTAATTTACCAAATGCAAGGGCGACCACGCCGGAGTAGATCGCAAGGAATTTTGACTACATAACAACATTTTTTGATTTCAGGGGAGTTGGGGCAGAGGCGCTGTGTCATCGCGTCAGCTTCGCTGCGAGCGTGCACTGCCGCCTCCAGCGCGCGCTCGATCTGGGGCGAACTGACATCAAGATGAGTCACGGCGCGGACGGTCCTTGGTCCCATGGCGCCCATTCGAACGCCCCGAGAAATGGGGCGCGTGACGGCATCGCTCAGGAGGTCAACTTCGATCGCCTGCATTGGGGTCTCCTACAGGACCTCAGCGAGTATAGTGCAAATCCGCCCAATCGCTGCTCGCCACGGTGGGGTATCCTCAACGCTCTTGCCGTACTCTCTTAGCAAGAAGAATCCAAGGCGGACGAAGATTTGAGAGCAGAACTTGAGCGCCTGCGGACAGAGAATGAGCAGTTGAAGAACAAGGGTGTACGCGGCTTAAGTCTGAAGGTCAGAGAAGGGTGGACTGTCGCTGTAGGGCGTGGGCCGGTTTCCGGTGACGTTGTACAAAGAACAGTGGCGAAAGATCCTGGGTATGGCGGGAGAGATCGAAGAGTTCATCAAAAAGAATGAGAGAAAGGAATAGGAGTTCGGTCAGCATGTTGTCGGTGCGTGGTACACGACGGGTCGGCCATAGCCGGGGTTCCGGAAGAGTCCTTGCCCCGGGCGTGGAACTCCGACCACTCGCACCGTGTAGGGACCCTCGTTTTGGGATTGGGATCAGGTTATCAGTCTCCGCAATATGCGCGTCGAGTAGGCGTAGCGGAGGTATGGCTCTGACGAGCTTGAAGTGAACTGCACGAAATACGTGGGGGGGCCGGTAAGTGACGGGCGTTGGCGTCGTCCCGGTATCTTTACCGAAATTGCGACTTCACGGGCGCAGGTGTTCCCCATGCGGAGTCTCCGTTATTCGCTGATATATTATCCGAATGACCGCGAACAAGACCTCACCCACTGAACTCAGTGTCGCCGCCTTAGTTGATGGACTGACGGATGAGATCAGGCGTGCGGACGCGAAAGTGCTCGTCAAGTTGATGAAAGACGCGACCGGCGAAGAGCCGAGGATGTGGGGTACGTCCATCATCGGCTTCGGCAGCTATCATTACAAATACGAAAGTGGGCGCGAAGGGGACATGATGCTGGTCGGCTTTTCACCGCGCAAGGCCGCAACCGTTCTCTACGGAATGAGGGGAGCGAGCGACTCAGAAACGTTGCTGGCTCACCTGGGCAAGTTCAAAACAGAGAAGGGTTGCCTCTACATCAAAAGACTCGCCGATGTGGATCAAGAGGTACTGAAGGATTTGATCGTCAAAGCCTTTGTCGCTACCCGCGAACGACATTCAAGCTAAGGAAACGCCGCTGGCCGAATCGCAATTCCCTTTACCGAAAAGGCTGACTCCCGGCCAAAACTTCAGGCAACTCATTTGACAAGCGGCGATACTTCCTGCTCTTATTTGTGGTGACCTTGTGGCAAGGTATCTCTGAAGTCATAAGACAAACGCTTGTCTCAATCAAGATGTACGCAAGACACCGCGGGTGTCGACATCCGGGCAGTGACAGAGGAGCTTTCACGAATTCGAAACTAGCCTCGTTGTCGCTGAGCACGTTTCTGATACTCCATTCCGTCTCATCAATGGCTCAATATGAACCTGACGTTCAGTTTTGGTTGACGACTCCGGACCGTTCCGCAGTCCTAACTCTTCAGGAAGCTCCCTTACACTTTTCTGCGGCTGGCAATGCGATTCCCACCATCGATGTCAACGATATGCAGAAGTTCCAGTCCATCGATGGTTTCGGTTTCGCAATGACCGGTGGGAGTGCTCAGCTTCTGATGAGGATGGCGCCCGCGCTGAGGGCCGCTTTGCTGAAAGAACTCTTCAATACAAAGGGGGGTGGTGTCGGAGTTAGCTACCTGAGAGTGAGCATTGGCTCCTCGGATATGAACGACCATGTGTATTCCTATGATGACGTGGCGGAGGGGCAGACAGATGAGAAGTTGACGCGGTTCAACCTCGCCCCTGACCGAGTGGACGTGATTCCCGTGCTGAAGGAGATACTGGCAATCAAGCCGGAGGTCAAGATCCTTGGTTCTCCGTGGTCCGCACCGGCCTGGATGAAGACGAACCACAGCGCGAAGGGCGGCTACCTAGAGCCTGAATATTATGGCCCCTATGCGGACTATCTTGTGAAGTACATCGAAGGTATGAAGGCCGAAGGAATCAGGATTGACGCTATCACGGTAGAGAACGAGCCACTCAATCCTAAGAACACGCCGAGCATGGCGATGCTTGCTCCACAGGAGGACGAGTTCATCGCGAAGTATCTGGCGCCTGCTTTTAAGCATGCGGAAGTCCAGACAAAAATACTTCTGTACGATCACAATCCCGACGTGCCGTCGTATCCTCTATCGATTCTGGCAGACCCCGCTGCAGGCAAGTATGTCGACGGAACTGCCTTTCACCTCTATGGTGGGGACGTCGGCATGTTCTCGAAAGTGCATGACGAATACCCGAACAAGAATCTATACATGACAGAGCAGAGCGTGACGGGGGCCAGTGGCGACGGACCCTTCGATATTGCTGAGCCTGTCAGAGGTGTACTGATCGGCGCGATACGGAACTGGAGCCGCAACGTACTTCTCTGGAACCTCGCCGCGGATCCGAAGTACGGGCCGCACACCGACAACGGGGGATGCACTATGTGCCAGGGGGCAATCACCTTGGACGGCAATGCTGTTACCCGTAATGTGGCGTATTATGCGGTTGCACATTTCTCGAAATTTGTGCAGCCCGGTTCCGTACGGGTCGGGTCGAACGCCATGGAGCAGCTGTCGGATGTCGCCTTTCTGACTCCTGACGGGAAGATCGTGCTGGTTGTGTCCAATACCGCCAACTTTCCGAAGACGTTCGGCGTGAGCTATCACGGCAAGGCTTTCACGACCACCCTTCCCGCAGAATCCGTGGGGACCTATGTCTGGTGAATGCGACGCGACGACCGCGAGATCGCGCCCCGCCCCTCCTATCCGGTCCCGGGTGCCTGGGCCTTATTTCGATAGGTCCTCGATCTTTACATCGTAAGGGTCCAGTAACTTGCCGGTCGCGTGATCAAACTGCGCCCGCGCGAGTTGGTAATTGATCTGGGTCTGCAGCAGGACAAGCTCGGCCTGCGCCAATCTCGACTGAGAATCCAGAACGAAGAAGTTCGTCTCTGCTCCGAGCTCGAATTTGCGCTGGTCCGCCGCGAGGGATTTCTGCGCGAGATCGAAGGAGGTCTTGCCCCCCGCTAGAGCCAGCTTCGCCTCTTCCAGTTGGTGGACTGCGTCGCTCACCTCACGGATGATTTGCTCCCGGGTCTGACGCCCACTGTAGAGATCGCGGCTCCGGGCAACGAGTGCACTCCCCAAACCGGCTTGTCCCACCCGGTTCCTAACGGGGAGCCTCAGCGTCAATGCGCCGCCGTACCCGGGAAAACCAAAACCGAAGACCTGGCCGAACGAAGACCCGAAGCCTCCCGGCGCGATAAGTTGGCCCGTGTTAAGGTCATATTCATTCCCCCCGAGACCACTGCTTTGGTAGAAGCCTGTAAGCGATAGATCAGGCTTGAGCTGATTGTGGGCCACACGGATGCTCGTCTCGTCGTTCGCAAGAGAGGCTGTTATCACTTCGATTTCCGGCCGGTGTTGCAGAGCGTCTTTGAGAGCAGCATCTGGATCGACGACCGCAAGTTCACCCGTGGGCTGGGGTGTCTCTGTCAGGTCTAATTCCAACGTCCGGAAACGAGTGTCCTGTTCAGCGCCGATCGTGAGGCGCAACGCCTCCTCGGCTTGAGTCCATTCGTATGAAGCCTGGATAACCTGCACTCGCCGGGCTGCGACCTCCGATTCCGAGCGATAGATATCCAGTGGAGGAAGCGCACCAAGCTCCAATGATCGCTTGTCTCTCTGGTAGCTAACCTCGGCAAGATTGGACGACTTCTGCTGCACATCCAATGTGCCGCGCGCCTGTACGGCTGCCCAGTATTGACCGATCACCTGCAGGATGGCGTTGTTTACCGTAGATTCGAAACTTGCTCGCGACTGCTGCAGCGAGCGCCGGGCAATGATCAAGGAAGCCGTATTTGCGAAGCGCCCAGCGTTCCGCAGCAGAGGCTGGGTGAATTGGAGATTCACCTGGGAACTGAAGTAGGGATTGAAAAAATTGAATGAGCTGTTTGTCGACGATTTCACGCTGGAAATGCCAGCCTGGATGTTCGTGCCGGTTCGAAATGTCTCACCGTACGTGAATTGTGCAGTTTGATTAAGAGCGTTGAGCGCCGACGTAGTGGCAACACCCTGCAACTGACTGTAGCTCGGAGAGGAGTAACGGCTGACGTTAACGCCGCTCTGGATGACAGGATCGAAGAGTTGATAGGCGCCGAGCACGCCGAACTTCTGCGATTCAATTTGAGTTTCCTGAACGCGGATGAAACTATTGTTCTCGAGAGTCAGCAGAATCGCATCGCGCAGACTGATGCTGAGTTTTCCGTCACGAATGAAATCCTTCAGGTGATCCGGCGGCGACATCGTCCCCATCCGGACCTGAGAGGTCAAAAAGTCGGAGTAGCTTTCCTGACCGCGGGCTTGCGATGGTGTTGTTGCAATAAGTAGAAGGCATGATAATCCAACGAGCAATCGCCTCATCCAATAGCTCCACTTTCGTATAAGGAACAGGTTCCAACGCGCCGGGGCGTGACGAGGTTCGCGACGTTACTCATAGCGAATCGCCTCCACGGGATCCAGTCGCGCGGCTTTTGTTGCGGGATAAATCCCAAATAGAAGCCCGACGGAGATCGACACAAGGAATGCGAGCGCGATGGAACTGAACGTGACGATTGTCGACCACCCGGCCAGCCACGCGATCAGTCGCGAGATGAAGAACCCGAGAACGACACCAATTGATCCTCCAGCGAATGAGATCATCGTGGCCTCGACTACAAACTGCCGCACGATGTCGGATTGCCTGGCGCCCACCGCGCGGCGGAGCCCGATCTCGCGCGTACGCTCGAGGATGCTTGCCAGCATGATGTTCATGATTCCGATGCCGCCGACGAGGAGCGAGATGGAAGCGATCGCAACCATGACGCCATTGAACAGCCGCTCCGTGCGCTTCTGCTCGGCCAGCAATTCGGCGGGGACCACGACGCTATAGTCGTCAGCGCCGTGATGGGTCGATTCCAGGATGGCCCTTACGACCAGGGCAGCTTGCGAAACGTCGCTAGTTTGGCCCATATCTAGGTAGACGCCATCGATCTCGTCGCGAACGTTGCTATAGCTGTCTTCCAGGCGAAGCACTGCCGCCTGCAGCGGGACATAGATGTTGTTGTTCACGTCGACTGCGGGTGTTCCCGCAACTTCCGTATGCGAACTTACCTGTGGGCTCACAACTCCCACCACGCGAAACCACTGTTCGTTTACCTTGACGTATTGCCCGAGCGGATCCGACGAGCCAAAGAGGCTCCACTTGGCAGCAGTTCCCAGCACGCACACTGGCGCGCTGTTAGTCTCCTCGTCCTGGCTAAAGAATCGGCCCTCCAGCAAATGAAGCCCGGCGATCTGCTCGTAGACGGGGTTGATGCCATAGACGGTCGGCATCTCCTGCTGCGGACGCGGAGCCATCTTCGATGGCGTCAGCCGCTTTCGCGGTGTAGACGCAACAACGCCTGCAACGTCATCCCGCATGATTCGATAATCCGACATCGTAAGGCCCGGCGATATCTTGCGGATCTTTGTATGTGCCTGCCACTCTGTCGTCTCTTTTGCTTCGACGATCAGATTGTGAACTCCCATTTGCTCAATCAGTGCCATCACCTTCTGGCGTGCGCCTGCGCCGATCGAAAGCATCGCTACTACTGCGGCCACTCCGAATATCATGCCAAGCATGGTCAACAACGAACGAAGACCATGCAGCAGTAGGTTCTCCATTCCGAGCTGCGCGTCTCGCAACCACTGTTGATAGTCGTGAAAAATGCCCGCGGAGGGGAGCGAACTACTCTCGGTGATCAAGGTGTGCCTCCGAGCGCTGCGGTTCCGGCTCCATTTGCTGCTGACTTCCGTGGTACAGTTGGATCGATCAGCGCGACCGACGTCCCTTCGTTCAGTTCCGAGACGGCCGCGCGGCTCTCGGTTTCGCTCTGGATCTTCACCTCGCGCTGGTCATAGCCACCAGCTTTCCTGGCATAGACAACGCGTTTTCCATCCTTGAAGAAGACCGCCTGCCGAGGGACGTACACAACGCTCTTCTGGCTTCCGCCAAGAAAGACAATTTGTGCCGTGAATCCAGCTCGCAAGCGAGGGTCAGTATCTGCAAGCTGGATTGACACATCGAAGGTACCGCGGGAGTTAGCTTCCCAAAATTGGTGTGTCGACATACCGCTCACGCTCTTCACCGTTCCATGAAACGTCGTCGTTGGCAGGGCGTCGAAGACCACATTTACGGCCTCACCCGGCGTCACGTTGCTGTGTTCCTGTTCTCCAACTTTGGAGATCAGGTCCATTCCCAGCGGATCCACCACCTGCGCAATCGCGCCTCCCGGCTGCACCTGATCGCCTGGGTGGTAATCGGGAAGAGACATTCCCGTGAAGTAAAAGCCCCCTGCGGCGTTCTGATTTTTTTGAATCGAAACGAGCCCGTCCAGTGGCGCCATGACGTGCATCTTGCCAAGGTTCTCCTGAGCCTGGTCCATCGCCAGCTTTGCCTTGTTGTACTTCTCCTGCGCCAGAAACACAGAAGCTTTTCCTACCGCTTGGTGCGACTCGATGTCCTGCTTCGTCTCCGTCAGAACGCGCTGTGCCTGGTCCAACGCAAGCTGATTCTTTTGTGCGTCAATCTTGCTCACGAGCTCGTTCTTCTGCATGTCGAGCTCCGCCTGACGCACACCGTATTCGGCTTTCAAGAGCGCCACTTTGTCCTCGGCCGTGAGAACGATAGCGTCATCCTTGGCCTTGGTAATCTCCTGCTCAGCCTGCAGAAGCTCGGACTTGCTCTGCTCCATCTTGTAAATCTGTTCGCTCGGATCGAACTCGACGACGACGTCGTTCTTCTTTGCCAGTTCGCCGGTGCGAACGAGTTGCGTGATCTGGAGCGAGCCACCGCCGATCGCGGGTGCGGTGAGCATGATGGAATGGCTTGCTCGGAGCTCACCCGTGGCATAGACGTCCAGGTTGAGGTCCCCACGTTTCGCTACGGCAAGCGGAATTTCGTCGCCTTTCTCCTCTCGCGGCGTTCGACTGGAGACAACAACTCCGCCGACGGCCGAACTGACCAGGATGCCCGCTGCGAGCCATGCGAAGATGCGAGACCGTTTCATATGCAGCGTTTCACTCCTTTGCCGATGGGTCTTTCAGCGCAACCAGATCCCCGGGGCCCACACCTCCAGAGATGAGCGCCCGATCCCGACTGGTTCGTTCCACGCGGATGGAACGCTCCCTGAATCTGGACCCATCCCACACATAGGCGACCGTCTGACCCGATTTCGAGAATGAGGCTTGGGTCGGGATCGTGATTGCGTCCGGAATCCTATTGATAATCACC
>Ga0207100_1101_pt2 | contig 10524 bp, 10 predicted proteins | sample Alteio_BWMinHeat_82_FD_153520 | JGI IMG/M metagenome (GOLD analysis project Ga0207100, IMG submission 153520) | Enriched cells from forest soil in Barre Woods Harvard Forest LTER site, Petersham, Massachusetts, United States -... | ecosystem: Environmental > Terrestrial > Soil > Temperate forest >...
GGGTCTCGGACGCGAAGGCCGCGTCTTTGGGGCGCAGGTTGACGGTCATCTGCATGGGGTGGTCCTGGCCGTGGAGGTTCATGACGCCGTCGACCGTGATTGTGCCGGGAGCGCTGAGGTCGACTTTGCCTTCGACGTGGGCGGGGCGGAAGGTGATGACGGGGTACTGCGCGCTGTTGAGGACAACGTTGTGCATGCGGCTGTCGCGGGAGGAGTCTCCGCTCTCGCCGCTGGTGGCGTCGATGACGATGAGGCCGGAGGCGTTGCCGGTGGCGGGATCGATGCTGATCGAGCCGTTCTTCAGCTTGAATGTGCCATGGACGGTGTGGGTATTGGTGTTGAGCGTCCAATGGATTGCGGTGACTGCGGGGTCGAAGTTGAAGTGGAGGGTGCCGGGCTTCTCCTGCGCGATGGCGGCGGGGACGAGCGCCAGCAGGGCGGACACGGCAAAGAGGCGGCAAATGCGATTCGCGGTCATGCGGGAGTTCCTTTGGTGAGCAGGTTCCAGCCGAAGCGCGGGCCGCGGCGAACAAGGACCGATGCGAGGCTCTTCTCGCCCATGTGGGCGTGCAGCAGTTCCTGGAAGAAGATAGGGGAGGAGGTGAAGGCGCGGATGGCGCGAACCTGCAGGGCGGGCCACCGGTCGAGAGTCAACATGAGTTCGCCCATGGCGATGGGCAGCTTGGCGATACGGCTGTGGGCGCGGCGGTAGGGTTCGAGCGAGCCCGAGTAGATGGCGTCGGCGAGTGCCAGGGCCTGGCGGAAGGATATGGCGAGGCCTTCGCCGGTGATGGCGTCGGCCGATCCGGAGGCATCGCCGATCAGTGCGACCGAACCGGTGGCGACGCGGTACAGCTTGCAGGATGCGGTGACTGCGCCGCGCTGGCGGGAGACGACCTCGGCGTTGGCGAGGCGCTCGGCGATGCGAGGAAATTCGGCGAGGATGTTGGCGCGGTCGCAACGAGCGTTGCGGGTGATGTAGACAACGCAGACGCAGTCGTCCGCAACTGGGGTGACGTAAAGCTGGCCGCCGCGGCCCCAGTGGACTTCGACGAAGTCCAGGCTGCAAGTGGCCGGGTCGACACGGTAGTGGGTGCGGAATCCGTAGCGGACACCGCGGCTGCGGGCGCGATCGAGGCCAGCCCACTTGCGCACAGAGGAGGACTGGCCATCGGCACCGACCAGCCAGCGAAAGCGCGTGGGCTGTCCGTTGACCAGTGCGGCGTGGAAGCTGTCGTGGGAGCGATCGGCCGGGAGTTGGACGCGGCTGTTCCAGAGCAGGCGCGCTCCTGCTTCCTCGGCTCGATTGGCGAGCAGCGCGTGCAGATGGGGGCGGCGGACTCCAATGCCTGCTCCGCGGGGGAAGAGGGCATCGACGTGGTGGAGGGAGTTCTCGAAGCGGATGCCGCGGAAGAGGTGGCCATCCTGCTCGTCGAGGTAGACGCCGAGTTGGGCGAGGGACTCCCGCGAGTCGGGCATCAGGCCTTCGCCGCAGGCCTTGTCGATGGGGTTGGAACGAGCCTCGACGACCGTGCAGTCGACACCGCGCTGGCGCAGGGCGATGGCGGCGGCAAGGCCTGCGGGACCTCCTCCGACGATCAGGACATCAATCGATTGAAACTGCTGGACGTCATCGTTCCGCATCGGACAGAGGGTACCTCGGTGGCAGTAAGACGCCGCGTGTCCGGGCTCACTTTTGATTTGACTACGAGTAGGACGAAAGAGACGCGGCCGCAGGAACTGTTTGACATGATCGAGACAAAGTTCAGACACACTTCAGAGTCCCAAGTCTTAGACGGATAAGACTTGTTGAAGGTAGCTTAATTCCTAAATGCCTAAGAGCCACCGGGGGTAAAGATGCTAGACTCGCACGAAAGACGGGTTTTGGAGCGTGGGAGTATGCCCATTCGAAACAGGACAAACCTGCCGACAAGCGCCGAGATGCGCATCCTTTGCGCGGTATGGCAGTTGGGTTCGGCCACGGTGGACGAAATTGTGAACTCGTTCCCGGCAGGCGAGCGGCCGAACTACAAGACCACGCAGGCGTTTTTGCGCATCATGGAGAATAAGGGCTTCGTCCGGCACACGGCGCGTGGACGTGTGTTTGTGTTCGCGGCTATGGTTAAGAAGGAAGAAGTGGATCAACGCTCGGTCGAGGCACTGCTGGCGCAGAACTTCGGCGGGTCAGCGACCGGGTTGTTTGTTAACCTGCTGGAGTCAGATGCGGTCGCGGCAGGGGACATTGCGGCGCTGGAGAAGATGATTCGCGACTATAAGAAGCGAAAGAAGAGTGCAGCGGCGGAAGGTTAGGCGCAGGGCTTTTTAGTCGGCAACGGGAAGTGGAAGTGGACTTCAGGATCTGGAAGGCGGAGGGATGGATCCGAACGTAGGATTGCTGGCGGCCTCCTGGCTGGCGAGTTTTCTGCTGAAGACGACAGCCGAATGGCTTGTGTTCGTTTTGCTGGTGCGCGTGGCAAGCTCAGCGAAGACCCGGTTCGGTCTTTGGCTGGCTATGCTGCTCGGGTTCGTTGCGCAGTGGGTTTGGATGTGCGTCGCCCTTGTGAACGCGCCCGCCAACAACGCAAATCGCACCTGGGAGGGCACGCAAATGAACCTCACCATGGGCGGCGTTACTATGACCTGCACCTATGGCCAGACTTACACCGACGGTATCTTCACACTCAGTTGCACGGTGCCCTAATAGCCCGGAACGTCTGAGACGATAGCCACCAAAAAAAGGCGCTCCCACCCGGAGCGCCTTGCTATTGCATCAGAGCACGTTCTTTCCTCACTCTCCGCGGCGCAGACGCTGATCCACCGCCGCACCCGCGGAGATCGCCACCCAGTACGCCACGATATCCCACACGGAAAAGTACCGCCCAAGCAGCAGAATCCCCGGCAGGGTCAGCCGAAACGCATCCATTCCCTGCGAGTGATAAAGCTTGAAGAACTCCACTGCCGTCGCCACCGTCCCGGAGACAAGCGCCGCTCTCACCCAATTCAGCCTGGGAAACACAGTCGACACAATCCAATAGATCATCACCGCCCACAGCATTGATCCGGCGTACTTCACCACAAATGGCGGCAGTCCCAGGGGGACCATTCGAACCGCCAGTCCAGCGGCCATCGTAACCGCAACAAGCGCAAGTGAATGCCAGATAGGCCGCGATGTCATCGTCTCCCCAGACTAGCGCAGGGCTGGCGAAGCCTGTCCGGCGGGTCCAGCGGAAGAACAGCAAAACCTGCAACTGTATCACGTTCGAGCCACTATCTTTCGCAATTTATTTGCCTCGAACCACTTCGAAGCCTAGAATAAAACCTGTGACCCTTCCGCAGGCCTCCTCCACGCCCGACCACAAGCGCTACTTCATTGAGAAACTGGGACTCTCTGAGCGCCTCATGGAGCGCTGTCTCGGCGAGGCCCTCTCCGCCGGCGGAGACTACGCGGACCTTTACTTTGAGTCGGTTACCTCTACCTCACTCGGCATCGACGAGTCCCTGGTCAAGTCGGCCTCGCAGGGCATCAGCGTCGGCTGCGGCATCCGCGTCCTCTCCGGCGAGCGCACCGGCTATGCCTACACCGACGATCTGTCGTCCGACAGACTCCTTCGCGCCGCCCGCACCGCAGCCCTCATCGCCAGCGGCCCGGCCAAGGAGCAGATGTCCGGCTTCCGCCACACCTCGGACGCCCCCACACTCTACCCCATCGCAGGCGCTACCTCCGACGCTGAAATCGCTGCCAAGCTCCAGTTGATCCAGCGCGCCGACCAGGCCGCCCGCGCCTTCGACCCCCGAATCACTCAGGTCCGGGCCGGCTTCAACGATGAACTTCGCCGCATCCTCATCGCCGCATCCGATGGCACCTTCGCATCGGACACCCAGCCGCTCGCGCGCCTCAACATCTTCGTGATCGCCAAGGATGCCAGCGGCAACCAGGGAGCCGGCTCCACCGCTCGCGGCACCTCGGGCGGCGGCGGCCGCGTCACCCTCGACTTCTTCGAAGGCGTCCATTCGCCTGAGCACTACGCCCGCGAGGCTGCCCGCACCGCCATCCTCCAACTCAACGCGATCGCCGCTCCCGCAGGCGAGATGCCTGTCGTCCTCGGCCCCGGCTGGCCCGGTGTCCTGCTCCACGAAGCCGTCGGCCACGGCCTCGAAGCAGACTTCAACCGAAAGAAGACCTCCGCCTTCGCCGGCCTCATCGGCCAAAAAGTCGCCAGCGAAAAGGTCACCGTCGTCGACAACGGTCGCATGCCCAACCGCCGCGGGTCCATCAATCTCGACGACGAGGGCAATCCTACCCAGGAAAACGTCCTCATCGAGAACGGAATCCTCAAGGGCTACCTCTCGGACAAACTCTCCAGCCGCCTTATGGGCACACCCAACACCGGCTCCGGCCGCCGCGAGAGCTACCACCACATCCCCATGCCGCGCATGACCAACACTTACATGCTCAACGGAACCGACATGCCGGAAGACATCATCAAGTCGGTCCAGCGCGGCCTCTACGCCGTCAACTTCGGCGGCGGCCAGGTCGACATCACCAACGGCAAATTCGTCTTCTCCGCCTCCGAGGCCTACCTCATCGAAGACGGCAAAGTCACCCGCCCGGTCAAGGGCGCAACCCTCATCGGCAATGGCCCGGAAGCGCTGAAGTACGTTTCCATGGTCGGCAACGATCTCGCCCTCGACGAGGGAATTGGCACCTGCGGTAAAGCCGGGCAAAGCGTGCCCGTCGGTGTCGGTATGCCCACAGTAAGGCTCGACCGCATGACGGTCGGCGGAACAGGACAATAGAACACAATGGCAGCCGAACGAGAAAAGATGTTTGAATGCGAAGTCAGACGCCGTCGCCTCAAGGCCGGCGGGGGCTACGAGGCCTTCTGGAAAGTAAAAAACGTTGCCGTCGCCCTCTCCGACGCCGACACCGACTTCCGCTGCAAGGATTGCTTCGGCCAGGTCAAGCTCCTCGGCCGCAACGGTAAGACCGGCACCGTCCCCTACGTCGAGCACAAACTCGTCGCCGACGCCGAATTCTGCCCCTCCGGCCTGCTCTTCAAGAAAGCTAACGACGGCCGCGAACCCAGATCCTCCACCCACCCCGTCGAGTAGCCGCACCGCATCGGTCCTGTCGTTCCCGGCGCGTCATGCCTGCCACTGATACGTCGTGATCCTGAGCGCTGCGAAGGACCCCTGTATCTCGCCTTTGCCGTTGCGGTTGCTCCTCGGTACCCCGAACCTTCGGCCGCTCGTCTTTGCCTTTCAAGTGACAACTAACAACCAGCAACTAACAACTTCCAAAAGGAGCCCATCATGGCCGCTGAATCCGAAAAAATCTACGAGTGCCAGGTCAAACGCCGTCGCCTCAAACTCGGCGGCGGATACGAGCCCTTCTGGAAACTCAAGTCCGTCACCGAAGCCCTCATCGACGCCGACACCGAGTTTCGCTGCCCCGACTGTACCGGCGCGGTCAAGCTCCACCGCCACCACACACCCGGAGCCCCGCCTCCCCACATCGCTCACAAACTCAAGAGCGACGCCGAATACTGCCCTGCGAGCCTCATCTTCCGCAAATCCACCGACGGCCGCCAGCCACGCATGTCCGAACACCCCGTCCGCTAAGGGTGTTGATTCTGAGATAGGCCTGGGCTTTTAGCCCAGGCATCAGGATGTGGGAATCAAAGGGCTTCACCCCCCGGAGATTCATACCTCGATCGCCACCACCTCATGATCGCGGATCGAGGGCACCGCAACGCTCACCACTGTGCCCGCCCGCTCCATCCCAACATCCTTATCCGCCGCTAGCAGCCTAGCCCGCTTCGCCTGGACCCCGGCTGGTAGATTCACCCGAACCGTATGCGGCCCCACCGCAAAGAAGTCTCGGTACGGCCCCTTCATCGCCATCGGATTCGTCAGATTCACCAGGTGCACCGTAATCGCCCCGGCGTTCTTCCAGGCCGTCACATCGATCAACCCTGGCCCGTCTACCTCAACCACAGGCGCCTCGTCATTTGCCCATAGCACCGCATTCCGCAGCATCTTCAAGTGGTCGCCGCACAACACCTCCCAGAACGTTCTGTCGATGTCGAACGGAAAATAAGCAATCCGCCCACCCGCCTTCCGCAGATACAAACACGACACATCCGTCTTCGCCTCCCGCGGATACACCTTCTCCATCGGCAAATCGGGATAGCTGGGAATCAACGTGAACGGCGTCTCCGCAAACTTCTCCCTCGCCGTCACCTCCAGTCGCGAAACGCCGTTGATCACCCGCGGCGCATCCTCCAGCCCCGCGAACCACGCGCTCCCCGGCATCGCCTCGTGCTCCAGCCGAATATACGAGTTCAGCATCGGCCCCTGCGCCTTGCCCGTCCAATCCACGCCAAACACATCCGCCAGGCCGAAGTTTTTCCGCCGCGTTCCCCGCTCATCGTCGAGGCTCGTCTCATGCGTCGCAACGATGCTTCCGCCTCTACCCACGAACACACGCAGCTGCTCGCATTGCGCATCGCTCAGGCACACCAGATTCGGCAGGATCAGCGTCTTCAGCCCTGCCAGGTGCTCAGCATCCAGCAGCCGGTCATGCACCATCTCAAACGGAATCCGCGACTCCACCAGCGCCTGATACCACCCCAGCGCATAGTCCTCGACCTTCGCGCCCGAGTACCACGCCGTCTGCTGCGAATACACCAGCCCCACCCGCGCCATCGGCCGCCGCTCCGCCAGGTAGCGCTGATTCCTCTCGGTCCACACATAAATATCTTCGATCTCGCGCAGCCATCGCTGATCGTGCAGCGTCCCGGAAAATTTCGTGAACCACGGCCGCATCCCATTCGCCACCGCATCCAACGCCCAGATGCGGATCTCTGCGTTGCTGGTCACGCTGTCCTTCCACCGGTACGCCTCCTCCAACCCGATCCCGAACAGCCCGATCACAGCCTTGTCGCCCATCGTCGCCCGATACTCTTTCGCCGACTTGCCTACCAGCCACGGAGCCGCCAGCCCATGCCGCGCCTGCCTGTCCGCAGCCAGCATCGGCGCCCTCCGGCTGGTCTCGATCGCATCCAGCGGACTCAGCGCCCCACTGCCATTATTCGGAACCACACTCGACTCGGAATTGATCGCGCGAATCTCGCCATTCCACACATCGAGCACCTCCACCAGTCGCTTCCTTCGCCACTCCAGAAACGCCCGCCTCCCCGCATCCCGCGCATCCGCAGTCCGCGGCAACTCAAGTCCCGTGGTCGCCTTGAAGTTCTCCCGGCAGTGCACGCAGAAGCAATCGCCCGACCCCTCCCACCGGTTCATGAAGATCCCATCCGGCCGATACCGCGCCATGATCTCCTTATGTACCGCCGTCATGAAATCGAAGTTGTACGGCCCCAGCGCGCACGTCACCCACATCTCCGGCGACGACCAATGCCGCCGCGGCTGTCCATTCGCCTCCACCGCGATCCAGTCCGGATGCGCCGCTTTCGCGTCCTCATACGTCGCATGCGGATCGGTCCGGATCAGCACCGCCATCCCCAGCTTGCGGCAGCCCGTCACCAACTCGCCCAGCACATCGCGATCGCCCAGCCACGCACTCCGGTGATGAAACGGAACCTCCGTCGGATAGTAGGCAACGCATCCGCCCCCGCTCAGACAAACGCCATCCGACCGCGTCCGCTTGAAGTAGTCGAACCAGAACCCCGCCTCAAAATGCGCCGGATCATCCTCCACCAGTGTCAACTGCGCCCACCGCATCGTCTTCGCCGCCCACGCTGTAGCCGGGGCCGCCGCCGCCGCAACCTGCCCCCAGAGCCCGGGCGCCACCCGCGAAATAGCCACCCCTGTCCCGGCAACCGCACTAGACTGCAAAAACTCCCGACGTGTAACACTCGATGCGCTCATGCGCGGAATACTACGTCACCCATCTTCCGTTTGCCACCGCCAACTCTCCCTCCGCGATACACTATCCCTTGTACCCACGCCCCGCGCGGAGACCCAAGTTGCCCGACATCACAGCCACCAGCACCACCGAAAAGACCGAGCCGAAGACTGACAAGAGCGAGCCGAAGACCACTCCCTCCGAGCCCGAACAGCACCAGGAGCACGAGACTGCCCTCGAATACCTCGTAATTTACCAGAAGCGTATTCTTGAACTTTCCGGCTTTGAGAGTAAATACATGAACCGGAAGCACGATAGAATCCCCGGAATTAATAATAATGGGGAGCTTAGGATATTTAAAAAACGGATGCGTACTATCGGCAAAGACCACTGATGTTAGATGAACGGGAGCGCAGGTATAATTGAGGAGTGTCCACGTCGTATCGAACGCTGGGCAGGAGGAATTCTGCGAATAGATGAGCGTATCGAGGATGAACGGATTATACATAAGAATGCCGGGGAAGTTGATGCGAATCGTATCTCTTACCGTATCGGTATTTATATGCAGTGTGAGGAATAGGTTCACTGAGTACGGCGATTTTTTTTGTGCTTTCGGGAAAAAATGCAGATCGATCATCAAACCGCCTTCATCGATATTGACTGGCGTTTGCACGCCCGTCGTGAAGCTGAGAGCGCTTGTGTCCTGCATGATAATACTTGAAAGAGTGAAATCCCCGCAGAGCGAAGTAATCCTGACAAACGTATCGAATGGTACACATACAAGCGGAGTGGGCATTGCAATAACCTTCGTATTCAATTTATGAACGATCGTATCGTTAAGGGTGGCAGTGCCGTAAACGGCAAGCATTGTATCGAAGACAATTCCGGTTACCGGTCTTGCACAATGTAATTTTAAATATGCAGTATCGTTCTCAGCAAGATGGGGGGAATAAATGATCAACGTACCGAATATAGAATCACCCAAGAGAGTAATGGGGAATTTTACCAATGGATTAACCTGAAAAATAGGCTGGTTCGTAATTGTCGCAGATAATATATCCATGTCTTCGTCATCGCAGGCGCTGCGCTGATATTTTACCTGGACTGAATCTTTCAATATTCGGCAGCGGGGAGTAGTTACAACTATAGGCGCAGTATTGAAAGCGATAGCAAAGTGAGTAGTATCAAGCGGATTGGGATTATACCAAAGAACAATTCTTTTTCCGATACTTGATCCGACATATAAGGTATCGTTATGACAATAAAATCTGGTTTCTTTAGTGCCAGGAGGTCCGCAAAAATTTTTCCAGCTTTTCCCGCTATCGCTCGAATAATAAAATCCGGTTGTTAAGGAGTGGTAATATAATCGTGAAGCAGAACCGGCTATTTGTCCGGTGCCGAGATCCGGCAACGTATTTATTTTAGTCCACGAATTTCCTACATCCAATTATACTGCGATTTATTATGATAAGACTTCCGCACAGCTTTTATTCGATCTTCCGAAAACGCCGGTCACGATTCTTCCGGGCAAGACGTCGATACTGCCTGTTCGGTTGGTTTCAAAAATTGCCGGACGCTACCCGGATTCGGTGATCGTTCATTATAGTTATCATGATAGCCTCTACAGTGCGATACTTCCGCTGACAGTTACCGTTCAGAAATTGACTCCGACCCTCGGTCTGGCGACAGTGATGCAATTCGGGACGATAAATTTTTGCAAGCCAAAAACCAAGGCGATTATCTTCGGTAATCCTCATTGCTACGACCTGACTATTTCCGGTATAAACTGGCTTACATTACCCGGAGATTTTCAGCTTGTGAATTCGCCGGCGATGCCGTTTATTCTGAAAGCCGGAAGTTTCGATACGATATATGTGACATACGCACCTTTGACTGCCGGTTCCGCTACGAGCAAGCTCGGCATCAATTTCCAGTCGGAAGGAAATACATATTTGGCATCTATCGCCTTCTTTGGTTTTGCCAGCAACCAGATCGTCTGCTCACTTTCGGATTCGCTGCTCGCCTTCGATACCGTTTCAACCTGCGCCAATCTCACCAAGAGCGCCTATCTGTATAATGATAATTGCGATTCGATCCTCGTCTCGGAGTATCAAGGTCTTTCGCAAACAGGATTCTTGAGGACGAGTCCAGCTCTCCCATTGGAAATTCCTCCGAAAGACAGCATACTCATTCAGATTACTTATTCTCCGAAAAGTATCGGGCAGACTATAGATTCTATCGCATTTCAGGGAAAGACAAGTTCAGGCACGACTCAGTTACAAACGCTGATTCTTTCAGGCTTCGGAGAATCCGAAGGCGCAAAATTACTCTTCTACCCAAAACAATTTATATTCCAACCGCTTTCGATCTGCGATCACGATTCGGCTTCGGGATTTATTACGAATGAGGGATGCGATTCACTTCGGTTGGATGCTGCGGAGATTTTTGGAAGTTCGGATTTTAAGGTGTCGGGGGTATGGGCGAATGGGCGTATGGTGGGGAATGGGGATACGATTCGTTATACAGTTTATTTGAATCCCACTGCGAAAGGATTGGGGCAAGGAATGCTTGTTCTTTCTTCCCACGGCGTAGTTTCGGAGATAGATTCGATTCCATTCACCAGCTCGGTGCATGATGGGACGAAGATACTATCC
>Ga0207100_1166_pt3 | contig 10523 bp, 11 predicted proteins | sample Alteio_BWMinHeat_82_FD_153520 | JGI IMG/M metagenome (GOLD analysis project Ga0207100, IMG submission 153520) | Enriched cells from forest soil in Barre Woods Harvard Forest LTER site, Petersham, Massachusetts, United States -... | ecosystem: Environmental > Terrestrial > Soil > Temperate forest >...
GCCTGAAGAAACTTGCGCTCCGGGCGTCCCTTAATTGTGGGGAGTGCGTTAACAAAGTCGGCCAGCCCTGCCGGGCGTATCCTGTCTGCAACCGCTGGGAACTGCACGCAATGCGGAAGACGTTTGCGACGATGCACCACGACGCCGGAGTGTCCGCCCGGACTATCCAGGACTGGCTTGGGCATTCAGATCTGGAGACGACGCTCCGCTATCTAAAAGTGAGCGATAACCGGAGCGCTGCTACACGGAAGCAAGTCAACAACACATTCGGAGGGTTATTTCGCCCGAAGCCGGTGTTGGTCGCATAAAGCTGCTTTCTTTCACTTAGCCTGACATCAATTCGCGCTGTATTTGGCCTTCGGAATTCATTTCCGGAGGTCTTCTATGGGAATCGCAGAGGAATTACGCCGGACGAAAGGGTTGCTGTCGGTGCGGCAGGTGGCGGAGGCGCTGGGGTCCCATCCGCAGACAATCTACGGCTGGGTGAGTGAAGGCAAGCTGCCCCATGTCCGGGTGGGTAGCCGAATCAAATTCGATGGAAATACCCTCGCCGATTGGCTTCAACGGCGCACGCTTTAGCGCCGGGCTTCGCGAGTCTTCCACTTTTCGGGCGTGGCCTTCATTCCCTCATGCGGCCAGGCAGAAGCGACAGCTGAAAACGGGCTGAGGTCGCGCCAGCATACGGCCAAACCGGCTCTGGCCTTCTTATCCCCCCAATTTTCCCGGGATTCAAAACCAAATCAGACTGCCACCAACGTCGCCTGACACAAATGTGTCAGCTCGCGCCGTTACGTGCGGCAAGTTTGATAATCCGCGAGAATCGCTCGACATCCTGACCCAAATGCATAGGAGGACCGAACAATGGCCGAAGGAATTGAGACAGAAAAAGCCACTAGGGAGATCGAGGAGTTGGTAACCCTCACGATCAACCTCATGCACCGCAGCAAAGCCACGGTCGATTCAACCGTGACGTTTTCAAAGCAGGCGAGGGCGCGGTTTGCAGAAATGCGCCAGCGCCGTTACGACGAAGACGCGGAAGTTGCAAGGAACATATATAACCTCCGCGAACTCAGCAAGGCGAAGGGCGCAATGTCCTTCTCATCCATCTCCAAAAAGCTTGACAAGCCTCTTACAGAGTGCAATCGAATGGCGAACTGCCACGAGCGCTTCATCGCACTCCCCTCAGTTTATCAGCAGGCGCTGAGAGACGCACGCAAGAAGGCCAGCGAAAACATCGTCGAAAAACTGGAGGCCATCACGGCGAAAGCTGAGTCAGAGGGTAAGGACACCGACCTCGCCTACATTAGCCGCGAAATGAAAGCAATGTGCGGCTACGTGGGCAAACAGAACCATCCTGCCCAGAATCCCGCCCTGAAGGTTCTCCTGAAGGCGGTCGATGCTCAGGTAGGCATTTTGAAGAAGCGGGAATTTGTACGCATTGCTGTTGAACTTCTCGTTTCCAAGGTCGGCCTCTACTGTGAATTTGAAGACGGCGGTGCAGTCTCGATCAGCTCCGTCCCTACGGCCGGTTCCAAGCGGTCACCAAATCAGGCGAAGCGGGTTGCAGAACCGCTCGACTGGGCCCAGCCCGAGATTGTTACTGATCACGACGACTCGTTGAAGCCGCGAGCCAACGTGGTAGGCCACCAAGTCACTGCCGAATCGATCCCCAGTGACGCCTCGGAATCGGACGCCGCGTAGCTAACAGCCTTCGCATCAGAACCAACGATTAAACGAAATCCTGTCTTTTGGGCTCCAGATAGGGCGGCACTGTGATAGCCGCCTGACGGGAGCCCGTGTTTTGCCACTGCCACACCGGATGCAAACACGGGCCCTGCTCACACCGATGCGCGGCGGGACTTCCGTTCGCCGCCATGCACTCACCAACTCAGAAGGGCCCGGGCTCGTTGCCGGCTTAGCAAGGTTATCTTACATCGGCGAACTGCAACTCCTGAATCGTTGCGTTCAGGGGACCGGCACAGTTCGCCCTCAATGGAGGAGTTTATGGAATCCGAAGGCAAGAACAATCCCGAGGTTGAAGCCCCGTTGGTAGACGGAGTTGCCGTGGGCGTGAACGAGAACAACAAAGCCGACTCATCGGATAACCCGATTGAGCCTGCCAACGAATCAAACGATGGAGCCACTTTATCGGATGACCCAATCGCAACCGAACCGCCTCCATTTAAGGCGGGAGATTACGTTCAGTCGGAATCGAACGGCATCTTGAAATTGACTGAACCGATGAGGCTGAGTCACTGTTCAGATGATGACAACTTCGCCTTAATCGAAGTGAGCACCACGGGGTTCGCATTCGGCGAATTGATTGCTGCCAATCATCATGTCCAGTCAGCAGCCAAAGCCAAAATCGCGATCGGGGAGGCGGCCACTGACCCCGATATCACTCCCACAGCCGGTGGATCCATTTCTGAAAGCGAGACTCTGATGAATGGCGACGCGGCAGACGCTGAGACAGCGATCACCGATGGCGTGTCCGTAGGTATCGAGCATGGACAGGCAAACAGCGTGGCAACCATGGACCCGCAGGCGCACGAAATTGAGTCAGTTGACGCGATTACCGCTGAGGCGAAAGCGCTCACGAGGCGACTAGAGGACGCAATCATCTCCAGCGTGAAAGATCGAGCTGACCATATCGAGGCCGATGGCATTGTTGCTTATATGGATATCGAACAATTGGGCGCACGCCTCATGGTTCTGGATCCCCAGCTGAACAGCATTACAAGTCAAATTGCAGATACGCAATGCTTGCTCGGTCGACTGCAAAAAGCCGACAGCGCTCTAGATCTGGCCATTGCGGAAATCCTGTGGTACGCCAAAAAGCGCATTCAGGGGGATACGGCGACTCGCGGGCGTAATGGAGGCTGGACTCCGTTCCTTCGCAAATACGCATCCGAATCGCTGCGCAAATCAGCAGACCGTCGCGTTGATGGCTACACGCTGTACCTCGAATCGGATCCCGCGATCCAAGCAGCGGTGCGAAAGGCTCGCGTTTCTCCTCACACGGAGATGATTGCCGGTCGCATTCAGAGTCTGCGGACGAGAGTAGTGAACGGAGAACTCGACCCCAATGCTCCTGAATTTGAGGACATTTGCGTTGGCGAACTGCGCGCCAAGCCGCCCCGTGTTGTTTCGGCTAAAGATCGCAAGCGTGAAAACCGCCGCAAAAAACTTAAGCCGCCAATGGATCCTGATCCGGCCATCTGGACCAGGTGGGCTACTTCGGTGCAGGAAGCGCAGACGTACTGTCTCAACTTAATCGGAAAGCTTCCGGAGGGTGAGAAAGACGAGAATCCACTCCTTGTTGCCTTCGCCAACGCTGCACCGGCGGCTTCGTTCTTCGACATGTGTCGAGTATTCCACAGCTATGCCATTCGAAGCGGTCCCAGAGCGGAACGGGAGAGCCGCGCCGAAATCATGCTTGGGGCTGCGCAGAACGAACTTGATTTCATTCGCGAGGACCTGAGCCGCACAGATTCGTCAGTCGATCAGCCTGCGCGATCCTTGGTCCTGGATATTGACGTCACCTCGATTGCCAACGATACGACAACTGCTCTGTCGGGCTCGAATGGCGTGGGCGACTGCCCGGCCGCAACATTTACGTCACTCCTTGACAGCCTCCCGATTCCGCCAGCGCAGACAACAGCTAAGCCACAGAGCGAGTTCCCGCAGGACCCCTACGACGACAATCTTCCGGAGTCCAGTGCGCCAGTTCCTATGCGCGAGCCGATTGCGCTCCTACATCTTGAGCCTGTCATGAGTCTTTCGATGTCTGAACCGCTTTAGCCTGCGGCTCCGTGAGCAGCCAGCGTTTTATTGATCATCTGAATTCAAAACCATCCAAACGCAACAGTTCAGGTTTTGTAGTGGCGAGGTGCATGATGCAAAACGAAGTCACGCTGCGGCGCGTCTCTGCCGCGTTAACGAATGAAGAGGCTTTAGAACTGGTGAAGCGTCGCTCGCGATTGACTCGTGATGACGTTGACCACATTGTGACGAAAAATGAGATCGGTGTTAAGCCCGACGGCAAGCCATTATACGCCTACGTCCAAGGTGAAATTCCCCATGATTGCTGCGCGGCAGCATACTCGCTCGCATTTAGCGCAGCCAATCGCCGTGTCGCTGGCGGAGTTCGCGCAACCGCTGCTGGCGCATTCATGGAGCCGAGAAAACGTTCGGATGGCAGCCTTGGGAAGAGGTACGAAGTCCCAGATATGCCACACCTTGAGGGAGCCGAAGAAGGGGTCTGGGGCACTCTGGTGAAGCCTGATTGCCACTTGACCTCCTTCACAGTGGAGAACTGGGAGCGCCGTGACGAGATCCTACGCCTCGCGAAGAGAGTGGATGAGTTGTACCGCGAGTTGCTTCCTGAGCAATGGACTATCCAGGCCGCAGCGGCGCGGCTCATCGACCCACGCTTCGTCATTGCGCCCACCGTCTTCACCACCATCACTTTGAACAAGAACTTTCCGACCTCCCCACATACGGACAAGGCCAACCTGCGTTCCGGATTCGGAGCCTTGAGTGTGCTCACGGGCGGCACATTTCACGGTTGCGAGTTTGTCTTTCCACGTTATCGGGTCGCGTTGCGCCCGATGATGCAGGACCTCCTCTTATTTGACTCTCAAGAGATCCATGGCAACCTGCCGCTCGAAGGCAAGAGCGGGGAGTTTGCGCGGATTTCACTTGTCTTCTATCTGATCGAGAGTCTGCTCTGGAAGAGCCCTCGGGCGCGACCTGAATAGTTTGCTTGCCAATTGCGGGATCACGCATCTTCGGAAGTGCCATCCTCATTGATCAACCTAGCGGCTGACTCCACAGTAGGTCACCCCATATTGCAAGGATGTCAATGAGAGAGCCACGCGATTAGTGGCCCGGACCGCGCCATGCCCACCATCTTGGTGTTTGACCGGCCGGAGCTTCGATAAGCAGAAAGCGTCGTATCCGCTACGCCGGCTGCCTCTCCCGTTTCTCAGTCAGAGGCAACCTAACTACTGACCACTGACGGACTGCCGCTCTGAGCCTCTTGCTCAGGGGACAGGAGCAGTGTTGCCGAAACCACAAAGCGGGTGACTGCGTAGAGCGGTCACCCCCTAACCCAACCAAAGAGGGAGGTTCATATGACCGATTTTCGCGAGGAACTGAATCGCACGAAGGTAGTAGCGACTTCAGAACTTTCAACCACTCCGTCGGCCCACAACATACCAACCCCATCTCAAGTCGATGAAGCGGCCTTCAACGCGGCAGTAGAGTTTGGCCGCGATCTGATTACGACTCAAGACCTCGACCCTGTCTACTCAGCGATTCATGGCGCCGGCCTGGACTATGAAACTCGCGCGCGGCTGTTGCTGACATACAGTTGCCTCTATCATCTGGGTGCCTCAGTTACGATCGGCCAGCACGAGGAGGCCGATTACTGGGATGCACTGATGGTTGCTGCGGTGAACGACTGTCTAAAATGGCCACGTGGATCTGAACGCCGCCACTGGCGCGGACAGCAGGCTATACAGACCGTGCAATACCTTCGTGACAAATACAAGCATCCCGAGGATGTCGTTAACCATTGGGCCAATGGCGGGGATAACTCGTTCACGGCTGTCACAAAGCGTGTCCAAGAAATTCCTATCTTCGGTCCATGGATTGGTTTCAAGGCATGTGACATGCTAGAGCGCGTCATGGGGAATACTGTGGACTTTTCAACTTGCACCTTCGGTGTCTACAAGGAGCCTCGTGCAGCGGCGGCTCTGATTCTGACCGGTGACGCTGAGGCGAATATCGCAGATTCGGATTTGGAAGGCGTGATGAAGAAGATGATGCGGCCGGAATATCTCGGGTCACTCAAGGCTCCACCAGACTTCTCTCGTGTAGTCAACGTTCAGGAAATTGAGACCTGTCTCTGCAAATTCAAGTCGCATGTCAATGGCCACTATCCGCCAGGCAAAGACACGCTAGAGGTACTGCACGGCCTAAAGGAATCACGGTGGCAGAATCCAATTACACGCCGCATGGTTCAAGTGTTGGAGGCTCTTCCCTACGCTCGGTCGACTCCTCCTGTAGCCGGCAAACGCAAGCCGCCGAGCAGCGACTTCTCTGACGGCGCGATCTACAAGAAGCAGGGGGCGCATCAATAAAAGCTCCGCCAGGCCTGATTCTGATTAACCCTTCCTCTGTGTCGCGGGATGACGATAAAATCGCTGTCCCGCGCTGCATATTCACACTGCACGCCCATCATTGCTTTCTACAGCAACCCTCTCGCGATCGCTAATTAGTTTTGTTTTCCGACTACGGAAACCGTTAGTGTTCGCCAGGGAGGGCACAATGCCAGAACAGACACTCAAAAATCTCTTTGCAGAGAACACCGAGGCAGGAATTCGCGTTGCGTCGGACGCAGCCTGCTGGGAGGAATACCAGAGGGTGTTGGGCTACATCAGGCGGAGCGGAAAGGGACACCCGCCCACCGCCCGCCTCATAATGCTCACTGCCATCGGACATGAGGCCGATGCAAATCAAATCTCGTTCGATACGGGTGCTTGCACCTATTCAATCAACGAGAACCTAGCCGAGCTTACCCGCCAAGGAATATTGGTCCGGAGGGTACTTCAAGTGGGCCGCTTCAAGCACTTTCGATACCGGATCGATCCAAAGTTCTTGAACGCAAGGATGGGCTTCGCCCCAGATGCCGAGACCCACTCGTAGGTCTGCGATGACTGCAAACAATAAGGGAAAAGCGCCGGCCTTTCAATTCTACGCGGCTGACTGGCTTGCTGATCAGAGCGTTTCGATGATGACCCTCGAAGAGGAGGGTGCGTATATCCGTGCCATGTGTTATTGCTGGCGGGAGGGCAGCATTCCCGCTGATGACGACAAACTGTCTCGATTGCTCAAGGGCGCTTCAATAAGCGTCTTGGATACAGTAAGGAACTGCTTCGAAATCTCTTCGGTTCCGTCCAGACTCATTCACACCCGTTTGGAGACTGAACGGGAAAAGCAGAAGGAGTTTGCCGAATCTCAGCGCGCTCGTGCAAACCAGCGATGGGGGAGATCGGATGGTATGGGCCACGCCGATGGGTCGTCGGAAGTAAGGCTGGGCAATGCCGACAGTTTGCCGATGGAATGCCGGAATGATGCCGGTGCATTGCCCGAGCGAGGCATGCCGGACAGTTGCTCTTCATCTACCTCTTCATCTTCTTTGTTAGGTAGTCAGATAGATGGAATGGTGGACAAGGATGAGACAAGAATGGAAACAGAGAAGAAGTCATCATCAGATTCAATAGGGGAGATCACTCCCGAACAACGCTTGGCTAGTCTCATGCTGTCCAAGGTTCTCAGGCATAACCCCGATGAAATCTCCGATCAGGTATACGCCCGTGCTCTCAAGGAAGCAAAGACTGTTCTTCTTTCCCGTGAATTCGATTATGTTCGGTCTGTCCTGAAGTATGCAAGGAATGACTCTTGGTGGTTTGAACAATTGAAGAAGGCTAAGTTCCCGATGGCTTACTTCGCAAAATCATTCGACTCAATCGCAGAACAAATGGAGTCGGCGGCTCCCCCGTCTGTTGCTCCGACCGCGAAGCATGTAGAGGCTTCTGCCAAGGAGCTGAAGGGGAGAGATACAACCACAAACCCGTTCGCCAGGTTCTGCCAAAACGTCGACTCAGAAAAGGAGAAATAGGGTGGAGGCTACGATGAATACCCGTGCCACTCAGCTTGCACTGGCCAGGGGAGAACGGGTCTGTCGGAAGTGCAATGGTAGAGGTTCCTACAGAGATAACAGCGCTTCTCTGATACCAGATGAATACGGGAAGTACCCTTCGGACCAAAGATGCCCCTGCCAGCACCTTAAGAATTGGTGGTCAACGTTTTCAACATACGTGCCCCCACACGACCAGCACATCATGATGGTCACAATTGCCCCGAGCAGTAGGTCGCAACTATCTATCTCTCGGCAGAAAGAGATAATTGGAAAGATCAGGTCTTCGCCGACCGAGAGCTATGCCTTCTTCGGTCCGGCGGGTACGAGCAAAACTACCTTTGGTGTAGCGCTTTACGATCAGATCCTCTGGCGAAATCCTGACGCATGTTTGCCTTACATGCCGAGGTTCGTTTGGCGGATATCCGCCAAGTACCTTATGGAGGAGTTCGTTGCCTATGCGAGTGGCAAAGAGGTTAACGGTAAGGTTGCCGAGGAACCACGAGTTAACCGACGGGTAATTAGCAAAGCGGTACAGAAAGGTTACCGCCCCTCCCTGTTTCTTGAGGAGATTGACAAGGTCAACTATACGAAGTTCAAGACCGACTGCTTGTTTGAGCTCTTCGATTCGATCTACGAGAATAATGGTCAACTGGTTTTCAATACAAACATGACCCCGGTGGAGTTCGAGGAGCAGTTCGGTTCCAAGGATGGACCGGCCATTATCCGGCGCATTGCCGAGACCTCCAACATGTACAACTTCTTCGAAAGCTGAGGTGATGACTGTCTTAGAGAGTTAGAGAGCCACTAGTCAACGACAGCTAAGAGCTTGTTGAAAAATACTTACGAGTCCCGGAATCCGGCAAAAAATCGGGATACCAAAACCATCACCGGATAGTCATCGGTCGCTCTACGGGCTTTGTAGCGAGATGTGATTTTCCGCCAATCAGCGCCTTGAGCGTTTTTCAACAAGTTCCTAAAGCCTCCAAGTCAGCTGTGGCGCTGTGGCGCTGTGGCCATGACTAGGTTCAGTACAGACTGCTTCTTTTCTTCCGTTTTTGAAAGAAAGTCGGAAGTCGAAACGACGCAAAGGATGCGGCCGCGGCTGATGATGCTTCTGCGGCCACGTTCCACGACGTGTTTCAGCGGGGCGATACTGCGTCACATGTTCCGCCAGTGACGGCTCTTGCCCCTCGTCAACTGGTTATAAGCCATTTCAGGTCAATGGTCTTGCAACTATTACCAATAGCTCTTTCGCTTCGCCTCGTTACGATCGAGGCGAAGCGACCGCAATCGACGCAAGCTTCTCAGTTATCTCGGCCGCTCTTGTGCTGCCCAGATTTCTATAGCTCTCAATCGACTTCATGTAGTACCTGGAGGCTAAATCCGTCGCCTTTTGACTAACCTTAATCTCCGCCAACTCGTAGTACACCGATGCGAGGCCTAGCGTGTCCCCTACACTCTCCAGCACCCTGACTGCATCGATGTAATTATTCTCTGCCTGTTCGGGGCGACCGCTTTCCTTTGCTATACGAGCGGCCATCGCCAACGCAGCGGGAAGCCGTGGCGAATTTTGGCTCCTGAGCAGATGAACTGATTTTCCGATGTAATGCGACGCTCTTTCGAGATCCTGTTTACCCAAATAGGTTTGGGACAGCTCGAAGAAGACCTCTTCCATCTTTGCCTCTTTCTTGATCGCATCCCAGAGAACCTCGCAATGCATAAAGGATCGGAGGGCATTGTCAATTTCGCCGGCGCGATTGTAGGCTTTTCCGAGTTTCTGGTACAAGGGCAACATCTTCGACTGGTTTACCTCTTCTTCCCAGATGTCAACTGCGAGTTTGAATTGCTCAACTGCGGCCTCCCACATCTCAGCCTGAAAGAACTTGTCACCTTGATCTTCAAATAGTCGGGCGCGCTGATGACCTCTCGTCCAGGAACCGGCTCTAAACAAATATGTAACGAGGGCTATCAGGCCAGCGGTCAGCGCCCCTGTAACCACCTTCAAGAGGTTATCCGAAACTGCCTTTAATAAAGCGTTCATCTGGAGATTCCAGCGGCTTCGCTAGCAGGAGGAAGAATACTAGTGTTGGAGAGATCAAAGAATGTCAGATCGTGTTTCTCGCGTCGGAGGCGAAAATATAGGAGAGTTTGAAATACGATGCCAATTGCGACAAGGATTGCATTGATCAGCGAGAAACAGGCGGCTCGAAACACACCGGCCATGCTTGTGAAGTCTTCTGGTGGCCACCCCATCACACTCGGAAGGCCAACAGTCACAGACAAGGACACTACGACAAGGGGAACGCAGACTAGGTTGATGGCTACAAAGATCCAGAGCCGGCGTCTATTGACTAACTTCTTACTCCTTGATGCAGCGCGTCGCACAAAGGTACCTTCGAAAATCGCCGGAAATTCGGCAAAGCAATAGTCGATACCGTTAATGATTGAAATTGCAAGGAAGCAAATGTCTAGAATCACCACAAAAATGACGCCAGCAAATCCTAACGCCCGCGGAAGCGGCACGCTAGACATCAACACTGCAAACGCCAACCCATTGATGCACAACATGGCAAGAATCGGCCAAAATATGAGCCAGACTTCGTATGTCAGTGTCGCAAAGATCTGAAGCATCCTTCGAGTCGAAAAGCGTCCGATCGCGGCAACGATTGAAGGTGCCCGTCCCTCTATGGCCTCGCCGACAGCCCAAGCAATGGCAGAATAGCCGAGAAGATTGATCTGAAAGGAACCTATAAACGGGACGATTACCAAAAGGGACCGCAGATTGAGGCGGCTGTCAACTCTGAGTACATTGGAG
>Ga0207100_1159_pt1 | contig 10475 bp, 10 predicted proteins | sample Alteio_BWMinHeat_82_FD_153520 | JGI IMG/M metagenome (GOLD analysis project Ga0207100, IMG submission 153520) | Enriched cells from forest soil in Barre Woods Harvard Forest LTER site, Petersham, Massachusetts, United States -... | ecosystem: Environmental > Terrestrial > Soil > Temperate forest >...
TCGACCGGTATCACATCGACGGTTTGCGGGTGGACGCCGTGGCTTCCATGCTTTACCTGGACTATGCGCGCAAGCCCGGCGAATGGATACCCAACGAACATGGCGGGCGGGAAAACCTGGAAGCCGTGAAATTCATCAACCGTTTCAATGAAGTGGTTTATGGGACCTTTCCGGACGTCGTCACGATCGCGGAGGAATCCACGTCATGGCCGGGGGTTTCCCGTCCGACGTACCTGGGAGGCCTGGGGTTTGGCTTGAAGTGGGACTTGGGCTGGATGCACGATACGCTGGCTTACATGAGCCGGGATCCGGTCCAGGATAACGCCGATATTGTTCCGATGAAGAGTATCGATGAGGAACATCAGGTCATCCGGCGTGCCGAAGCGGCTGGTCGGCGCATAGTAACCGGTGGTCTGGTATCCACAGGAACCGTCAAAAGGGTGCTCGGTCAGGGGGAGAAACTCCACATGCGTAAAGCCCATCTCGCGCATGGTGCGGGCCAGGAGCGGAGCCATTTCCCGGTAGGTCAGCCATCGATTCTTCTCCCCGGGAACACGCCGCCAGGACCCCGCGTGCAATTCATAGATCGACATCGGCGCATCGAGCTGGTGACGCCGGCCCCGGGTGCGCATCCACTCCTCATCCCCCCACTGGTAGCGAGACAAATCCCAGATTCTGGAAGACGTCCGCGGGCGAACTTCAGAGAAAAATGCGCAGGGGTCGGCCTTATCGACCCGGTAACCCCCGTAGCGCGAGGTGATCGCATATTTGTAATTCTCCCCCGGCTCCAGCCCGGGAATGAAGCACTCCCACAAACCGGAAGTTCCCCGGGACCCCATGGGGTTTGCGCCGCACCGCCAGCCGTTGAAGTCGCCGATGACCGAGACGGCTTTCGCGTTTGGAGCCCAGACGGCAAAAACAACCCCCATTTTTCCCTCGACGACATGAGGGTGCGCGCCCAGTTTTTCATAAGCACGGGTGTGGGTCCCCTCTGAAAACAGATGAAGGTCGAAATCGGTCAACAAACCCGGTGATTCAATCAGAGCTGTCATGGTTTCGCCCCCCCAGGAAGCCCGCGTTGAAGCTGAAAAATATGCGCCGGACATACGCCGGGGTCGAGACGCACGTAGTTGGACGGCCCCCGCCAGGAATACCATGCATCACTCAATAAATCATGGACTTGATAAGGATGATCCGGTTCCAGACCCAGCTCCGGCAGGGACAACTGGACCCAGCCTTCATGGGCGTGATGGGGATCGAGATTCACCGCCACGAGGACGATATTCGATAAATCGGGGGTGGTCTTGGAATAACAGAGGAGCGAATCGCTGCTCACTGGGTAAAAGCGCAGGCGATGGTTGCAGCGGAGGGCGGGGTTTTCGTGCCGGATGCGATTGACCAGCGTGACCCATTCTTTGATATTCCCTGATTCACCCGTGCTCCAGCTTCGAATCTGATATTTTTCAGAATCCTGATATTCCTCGGTGCCCGGAACCGCCCGCGCCTCACAGAGCTCAAAAGCAGGACCATAGATTCCATAGGAAGCCCCCAGTGTCGCCGCCAGAAACAAACGGATCTGAAAAGCGGGACGCCCGCCCCTCTGCAGGAATTCATGGAGGATATCCGGCGTGTTCGTGAAGAGGTTCGGCCGCATGAATTCCCGGACAGGAGTCAAATACAGCTCGGTGAAATACTCCTCGATCTCACGCTTGGTATTTCGCCAGGTAAAATAGGAATACGATTGGGAGAAACCGCATTGGGCCAGATAAGCCATCACCTTGGGCCGTGTGAAAGCTTCGGCAAGAAAGATTGTCTCCGGATATTCCGAGCGGACGCCGCTGATGAGCCATTCCCAGAAGCGGTAGGGTTTTGTGTGGGGATTATCCACGCGAAAAATCCTGATCCCGCGCCGTATCCAGAACATCACGACGTTTTTGAGCTCTTCCCAAAGCGCCTCCCAGTTTTCGGACTCAAAATTAAGGGGATAAATGTCCTCGTATTTCTTGGGCGGGTTCTCGGCGCATTGGACGCGTCCATCGGGACGGTGATGGAACCATTCGGGATGTTCACGGACGTAAGGGTGGTCCGGCGAGCATTGGAACGCCATGTCGAGCGCGACTTCAAGACCCCGGCCCCGGGCGGCGTCGACGAAATGATCGAAATCAGCGAGCGTCCCCAGTTCCGGATGAACGGCGGCGTGCCCTCCTTCCGGGGAGCCGATCGCCCAGGGACTCCCCGGGTCGCCGGGATGCGTCTCTGTGGAGTTGTTGGGACCTTTGCGATAACTGGTCCCGATGGGATGAACAGGAGGAAGATAAAGCACGTCGAACCCCATCCGGGCGATATCGGGAAGACGCGCTTCCGCTTCGCGCAAACTCGTCCCGCGTTGGAGGCTGTTTCCCGCTGAACGCGGAAACATCTCATACCAGGCCCCGAATTGCGCTCTTTCCCGCTCTACAACCAGAGGGAGAACCCCGTAGGCGACCGCTCCCCCCCGGTCTGCGCAATTATTCACCCATGCCTCAAGGGTGTATTCATAATTTCCGGGCGCCTCCGGTGTGAATCGTCCCCTCCAAACATCGTTCGGTTCGGAAATCATTTCCGTTTCCTTCCAGGATGCTTCTCCCCGCAGCCGATATCGAAGAACGGCCATGAGCACGTCCGTCCCATCGCAATGGATGTCTGCCGTCACTTCGAGCTCCTCTCCGGCAACGCGTTTGACCGGGAAACGCCCTTTATTAACCTCCGGCCTCACGTTCTCTATGACGACACGCGGGGGAACCTTCCGAAGCGTTTTGGCGGGCTCCTGTAACAAGTGAAGCTCGGAATCATTCATACCTGTTTGACGCGCAAATAAGCGCAAAAGATGAGCCGGTATAAATAAAAAACCAGGAAATCAATTTGACATGAATTCCTGGTATCCTGAGGCCCTCGACAAACGAAATCGCCGATCACATTTTGAGTGACCGACGATTTCGTGTTTATTTTTATATGCGAATATGAGGCAAAATTTCTGGGGCGCTGGATTTGGACGCAAGCGATGATTCGAGGGTTTGAATCTAGCCCCTGGCTGTCAATTAAAGAATATCTGCTTAAATCCCCCTATAAACACTGTGTCTTAAATCGGCAGCGGGTGTTTTGATGGGTTTTATTCAACTCCGATGTTACAGTTGTCGCACCATCCAACCGGGATATCGCTTGATCTGTTGACTTGGTTTACATTCACCGGAACGCCGCATTTGGGACACTCTACGCTATTGAGATAGGGGAGGAGGTTCGGATAACTCTCTATGAGTTCCTCTTTAGTTTTGTGAGGGGTTTGCTTGCCTTTCCTGATGTCGTTCGATTTGTACTCCTCGTTTCTTCTGAGACTGGTTGTCACTAAGTTATCTCCTCGGTTCGAGAATTTTCAACACTCATTAGAACGTAAGCTCAAGTCCTCAACGGTCAACGTTCAAATTATACGACCCCCCCCCCAAGTTTTCCCATAGGGAATTACCTAATTCATCCATAGGGAAATCCCTTACACGGCAATCAAGCTGAGTGTGGGTCTTTAACTTTTTATTTCTTGGCATAATCGGGGAATTTTGAAGCAGGCCGTTACGGGCGTCAATTCAGGATTGATCCTGGGGACACCGCAGCCGGCCCCGCCCCTGACGCAGAAACCGGCCCTGGGACAGGTTCATTAATATGCTTTATTCAAAGGGGTCCGTGGATTAAATCCAGGGGCGCGCATGGGAAAAAGTGGTTTAACGGTGATCGTTCCCGCCTACAACGAAGCGAACAACATTACCAATACGATTCACAGTCTTCGTATTCACCCTTCCTGCTTAGGGGGGTTGGCAATCTGATATCTTATGACCTATACTAATGTATAGTTATTCCTTCCAGCGATCTCCGATGGCTTTTTCTGGACCTGAACTCCTATTTCGCTTCCGTTGAGCAACAGGAGAACCCCGCCCTTCGGGGGCGGCCGGTCGGTGTCGTACCGGCACTTGTTGACACGTCCTGCTGCATAGCGGCAAGCTACGAGGCCAAGGCTTTCGGGGTCAAGACCGGAACGCTCGTCCGGGAAGCGAAACTCCTCTGCCCTAAAATCCGGCTTGTCGAATCAAGGCCCCACCTCTACGTCCACTATCACCACAGGATCATTGAGGCCGTTGATTCCTGCCTGCCCGTTGAAACCATCCTTTCCATTGATGAAATGATCTGCCGCCTGACCGGGTCCGAGCAAATCCCGGAGAACGCCCTGGCCTTGGCGGGAAAGCTCAAGGGAACGATCAAGGAACAGGCGGGAGAATGCTTACGTTGCTCCATCGGCATCGCCCCTAACCGGTGGCTCTCCAAGACGGCCAGCGAGATGAAGAAGCCGGACGGCCTCACCGTGATCCGCCTGGCGGATCTTCCAAAGGTTCTTTTCCCCCTTGAGCTTGAGGACCTTTGTGGGATCGGCCCCCGCATGGCCAGGCGGCTTCATGAGGCCGGCGTCAAGACCATTCAAGAGCTTTGCGCCTTGAGCGCGAGAGAGATGAGATTTATCTGGGGCAGCATGAACGGGGAGCGGCTATGGAGATGGCTCAAGGGTGAGGAAACCGAGGAGGTTCCCACGCGCCGGGGAAGCGTGGGTCATTCCCATGTGCTGGAGCCGGAGTTTCGCACCAGGGGCGGCGCTCTCTCGGTCGTTCGGAAGCTCGTCTCGAAGGCGGCCTTGAGGCTCCGAAAGATGGATTACTGGGCTTCGAGAGTAACGCTTCAGGTCCAGTTCTCGCGCGGTCCAACCAGGGAATATAAAGCCAAATTCGAGGAAGCCCAGGATACGCCGACTTTCCTCAAGGCTCTCAATGATCTCTGGGAGAACGTCCCTGCAGGAAGTCCTTTCTGGGTTGGGATTTGTCTGCATGGGCTTGTCCCGACGGACCGGCATATCCCGACATTCTGGGAGGACGGGAAACGGGAGAAACTTTCCACGGTGGTGGATGGGATTAACGAAAAATACGGGCGGGACACCCTTTCCTATGCTGTTCTTCAGGCCGCGAAAGGCAAGGCCCCGACGCGCATCCCATACAACTGGGTTCCCGATTTATCGGAGTTTTAACGTCCCCAACCAAACCCTTATCGATTCGATCTTACGCCCTCAAGAAACCCTACCGGCACTACCAAAACGTCCAATGACTTCTATATCCAGGTTAAATTCGAAACTATCAACTATTTTCTCCTTGATTTAATGGCATATTAATGGCATATTAATGGCATAGAATTGCCATGAAAATACCGTTCAATTTCAATCCGAAGTATACGATCACAAATAAGATGGCTTCCGCCCTCCTGGCACTGGAGGGCCTGAAAGAACGGATCGATCACCTACCTATTACTCCGTCTGTACTGGCCAGCTTGCGTCAAACAGCCAGGCTTTCCTCAACGCATTATTCCACCCTTATTGAAGGCAACCGACTCTCCGATAAAGACGTGGAAGGAGTTATTAAAGAGAATCGCCACTTTCCTGGACGGGTACGTGATGAAAAAGAGGTGAGAGGTTATTACAGAGCCCTCTCAGAAATTGAAATGCTGTCGAAAGACAATCAACCTCTCACAGAAAAACAGATTCAAACTATACATGGCTATGTCATGGGTTCCGGCGGGAAGAAAACGGAACCAACGCCCTATCGTGATGGGCAGAATGTCATTAAAAATAGCTTGGACGGAACAATCGTCTACATGCCGCCAGAAGCCAAGGATGTTCCCCCTCTGATGACGGCTTTCGTGGACTGGCTCAAGCAAACCACTCAAGAGATCCCTTGCCCCATCCGAGCAGCCATCGCACATTACCAATTCGCCACCATCCACCCATATTATGACGGCAATGGAAGGACAGCACGACTTGTGACAAACTTGATTCTTCATGAAGGTGGCTACGGCCTGAAAGGAATCTATTCGCTGGAGGAATACTATGCTCTCGATTTACAAGCCTATTACGATGCCATCGCTGTGGGTCCATCGCACAACTATTACATGGGGAGGGCGGAAGCGGACATCACTGGCTGGCTCGAGTATTTTATAGGGGGCATGGTGGACGCATTCACCAAAGTAGAGGAAAAAGCGAAAGCGGCAGAGAATCGCTGGGAAACGGACAAGTCGCCCGAACTCCGGAAACTCGACCCAAGACAACGCAAAGCATTGACATTGTTTGTTCAGCAACACGTCATTACAAGTCATGATGTGGCGGCGCAATTTTCTTTCGCCCCCAGAACAGCGCGTTTGCTTCTGCAGAAATGGACCGAACAAGGATTCTTAGTCATAGCCGATTCTTCCAAGAAAGCCCGCAAGTACAAACTCGCGCCAGAGTTCGAAAAGCTATTTTCAAAAGCATCTTGACTCAACACAAAATCGCCGATCACTCCAGGTGACCGGCGATTTTGTGTTGATTTTCAGATGTATAACTAGGGGAAATTGCGGGGGCCGACTTCGTCCTGATTGGCAAGCCAAATTTGATGAATTAATCCTTCCTTTAGCACTTCCTCAGCTTAAACACCGTGGAAACAGGGTTGCAGTAGCCTAGCCATGAGCCTAATGCGCCAGCACGCTTCCGAATTCAACGCGTTCCCAATACCCCATTATCCCTCTTTTATCCATTGTAGGACAGGACCAATCCCGAACAAGAAATTTGGGGCAATCTCAATTTTCTTGTCCTCAAAATCTGTTGGTCTTATCAGACATACATCCCAATTTCTGATCTCCATGAGTTACCGAAGAGTTACAACGGCTGTGACTCAAAATGTGCCCCCCGCACCCTCCCATTTCTCCTATGGGGGGCCGGGGTCGGCAAAGCGCTCCGCTAACCTTCGGTTTTTGCCGACCCCGCCCCCCCAACCACAATTATTAAATATTAGTTGGGGTGGAAATTGTGTTGGGAAATTGAGGAAGGGTGCGGGGGATGAGTGTGAGAAAAGAAATCTGATTTTTAGATGGTGGAAAGAATTGTTATGAGAATCAAGAAGAAAAGAATAGGAACGGAGAATAACGGTTTATGCCAGTGATGACAGGGCAGGGGTCTCTGATACTAGAAAAGAAAGGGCATGCTCATAGTGGTGTTTATCGAGGGATTCTGGAGCTCCTGGCCAGGTTTGGCTACGTATCCGTTCGCGAGGTGATGTATGGGTGGGATCTTGACCTTTTTACTGCGAGCAACCGGCTGAAGTATCTGAAGAAAGCTGGTTTAATAAAAGACTTTCCGAGCACAATCCTGCCCTCCCACTTCTATTGTTTGACCTCCAAAGGACGTGAGGCTATTCGGCATTTTGTGATTTCAGAGGAACTGCTTGATTTCGTCCCGAGCAGTTTTCAACTGATCTTCCATAAGCATCATTTTTCGATCCTCAAGGTCTACTTGGTCCTGCAAAAGGTATTTGGGGGCCGCTTTTTAGGCTGGGCGAGCGAGCGGACGCTGAGAGCCGAAGAAGAAGCCCGCCAGAAGCTGACCGGTGGAAAGGAAAAGCGCATCTTGGACGGGGAGCTATTTCTTGATATTGAAAAGACCCGCTTCCGGGCAGATGGGAACGGCGATCTGGAAAAGACCGGGGAGCCATCTCATGAGCAATGGCGCTGCGGAGTGGAAGTGGAACTCTCCCTCAAAAGCCCGGAAAGATATTCAAAGCAGTTTAAGGACTTGGCGAGCCGTGTCTACAACTCCGTAGACGAGCATCAGCACTACCGGATGATTCTCTTCTTTTACGGCACGACAATGATCCATGACAGGCTGGCAGGACACTTGAGGAGCGGTCGCTATAACTTCGGCGAGTGCGTCTTTGGCCTGTGCCAGATTGACGATCTTCTGGAACATAGGGAAACCGCATCGGTTGAGAGATTTGTTGGTTCCAGCAGCATCCAAGTTCCTCTTTCAGAAATGAGCCGTGTAAAGGTGGTGGTGAAATGAACAAGCTACGTGAAGTTTATGAGGGAATCGCTGGTTGTATCATCATAGGGGCAATCGCATTTACCGTGTCGTTTGGGGTCCTGGTGAGTTGGAGGGCAGGCACAGGCCACCACATGACGGCTCTCTTTGCGCTTCCCTATTATCTGCCAGAAAGCTGGCAGAGGACCTTCTACGGATTGTGGGCTTTCTACTGGCTGGCCCTATGGTATCGCGTCATTCGCTTCTTGCGCGACCCTGAACCCGCCAAGAAAGTTTATGGCGGTTCCTGGGCCATCGCGATCTTCTTGGCGTTGATCTCGTACTGCATTCCCCACTTGAAATCTCCTCTCATCCATCGATTCATGGCAAGCGCCGGGACCTTGGTTATAGGGAAGGCTCTCTCATCGTTCTTTGGGTTTACATTTCCCCTTGTCTGCCTGGGGGCAGCGCTTCTGGTGATCGCCGACAAGGCGGGGCTCGCATACACCGATCCCCTCGAACGTGAACTTAACCGGGAGGTCGATTGGAAACGCCGGGCCAACCACCTTAAATTTCTCAAGAAACCTAAGAAGGGGATGACCTACCTGGGGTTTGAGCCGTCTTTGAAGAAGCCGGTTTTCTTATCCCCTTGGGAGCGCAACGAGCACGTCCATGTCGTAGGGACCACTGGGTCAGGAAAGACGCGCTATGTTCTATTTCCGATGCTTAAACAGGATATTGAGGCGGGTCGGGGCGTCATCTTTATTGACGCCAAGGCGAGTGATCAGAACGCGAGGATCATCCAGCAGATGGTAACGAAGGCCGGAAGAAAGGATGATTTCCTCTTCTTCTCCCTGTCGCACCTGGACAGGTCCCGCACCTACAACCCTCTTCAGCATGGGGACGCAAGCCAACTCAAGGACAAGATTATGGCGATCATCGAATGGTCTGAACCCTATTACAAAGGTGTCTGCCGGCATTTCCTGCAAAGCCTTTTCATGGAGTTGGACGGCTCCGGGAAGCGGTTGACGCTTCCAGAGCTTCACAGGCTGATTAAGGATAAATCCGAGAAAATGAAAACCTTCCAAGAGCTATCCCCGGAGGATGCCAAAAATATAACCAGCGTCCGCAACGAGATTGGATCTTTGGTGAATACCCACTTTGGCGGGCTCCTGAGCCAGCAGAAGGCGGACATTGACCTTTTGGATGCCTACAAAAACCAAAAGATCGTTTATTTCGCCCTGGATACGCAGAGCTACCCCGACACCGCGGCCGCTTTGGGGAGGATCATCACTCAAGACTTGAAGACGGCAAGCGGAATCGTGACCTCCCGGTTTGAGAAGAAAGATTTAAGGTCGATGGCCGTTTACATTGACGAATTCCAGGCCTTCGGGACGCGGGGGTTCGTGGGAGCCCTCTCTCAATGCCGGGAGGCGGGGTTTGGAATCACGATAGCCCATCAGTCGCTGGGCGATCTGAAAACCATCGACCCGGCTTATTGCCAGCAGGTGAATGACAATACCAACACCAAGATTTTTTTGAGGGTCAACGATCCCGAGACGGCCCAAGCCTTCTCCGACTTCGTGGGGACGCAAAAGACGGTTGAGACGACACGGCATATCCACTTGAGGGGCCAGGCTCCCACCAATACCATGGGATCGCAAAAGGTCGTTCAGGAATACCGGATTCACCCCACCGAAGTCAAAAACCTTGAAACCGGGCAAGCGGTTTTCAAGTCAGGTCGATTCTATGGACGGCTTCTCTTAAATGGACATTTCCCAGATACGAGCGAAGCCCCGTTACCGGAACAACAACGTCAAATCACCGTCGTGGATGTTTCCCCAATGGTCCCAGGCGACACGGAACCACAAGAGAAGATTCTGAATAAAGTCTAACCGATAGGCCGCCGAACAAATCCTGCCTTTTCGTCCTGTTTGTTTTTAGTCTAACGTCGTCCTGGAGGGAGCACACAAGGTCGACTTGACCATAAAGTCGCTTCGCTTTTTATCCGTCCAGTCTCCCTCTCGGCCAGTCCTCCGGCTGGCCTCGCCGCGCGGCCAGGGTGCTTCCGCTCCCAAGATAAAGCCAGGAGCTCCAGTCCGGCCATGCGCGGTTCCAGGCTCCTCTCTCAGGCCGGCTCGAACAATACGGACATATCGCCTCGACGTTGCTTGTGTGTGAACTCGCCAAAGGCGAGTCACTTAACACAAGGAGGCCAACTACAATGGCTGACAGAAAAGATGTATTCGCAATTACGAAGAATGGAGAAAAAAGCTTCTGGATCAAAATCGGGAGCGCCTTTGTAAACAAGGACAGCAGTCTGAACGTGAGGCTAAACGCCTTTCCGGTCAACGGCGAACTTCACATCCGGGACCCAAAGCCCCGAGAAAATCAGGCTTAAGCAACCCGTCAAAAAGGCGGTCCTCCGTAACGGGGGGCCGCCTTTTTTTGTGACTCCATCCCACCTACGACCAATCAATGAAATCACAATACTCTCGTCCTGTTTCTTTCCAGTATAACGTCGTCCTGGAGGGAGCACACAAGGTCGGGGTGAGCATAAACGCTCCGCATTTATCCCTCTCCCCTC
>Ga0207100_1226_pt2 | contig 10475 bp, 6 predicted proteins | sample Alteio_BWMinHeat_82_FD_153520 | JGI IMG/M metagenome (GOLD analysis project Ga0207100, IMG submission 153520) | Enriched cells from forest soil in Barre Woods Harvard Forest LTER site, Petersham, Massachusetts, United States -... | ecosystem: Environmental > Terrestrial > Soil > Temperate forest >...
TATGCTTTTGCACGATGAACGCAGCGAAAATAATTTTGTATAAAGCGCGGCAACTTCCCTGCGCCGCGCATTCCATTCGTCGAGATATTTCAGCTTCACGCTCAAAATTGCCGCCTGAATAGAGTCCAGCCGGGAATTCACTCCGAGCCTATCATGATAATATGTCTTTGATGCTCCGTGATTGGCGATGGAGCGGATTATTTCTGCAAGTTCACCGCTCGTTGTCGTGATCATTCCCCCATCGCCGAAGGCGCCGAGATTTTTCGACGGATAAAAACTTATCGAAGCAATATCGCCGAAACCGCATACTTTTTTCCCCTGCCAAAGCGCTCCGACAGCTTGCGCCGAATCTTCGATCAGATAGAGATGATGACGATCGGCAATTTCTTTGATACGGGTAATACCGCATGGCTGACCGAAGAGATGGACGGGCAGAATTGCTTTTGTCCTCGGTGTTATTCGTTCTTCGATTTTTTCCGGATCGATATTGAATGTTTGCGGATCGATGTCAACATAGACAGGTTTTGCCCCGAGCAATGCAATTGTTTCTGTCGTTGCCACAAAAGTAAACGGCGTCGTAATAATTTCATCGCCGGGTTTGACGCCGATCGCCATCATTGCAATTTGCAGTGCGTCGGTGCCCGAAGCGCATGCAATAGCATGGGGAACGCCGAGATACTCCGCCATTTCTTTCTCGAAATTCTTCACTGCCGGACCGTTGATATATGCTCCGGTATGAACAACGGAAGCAATTGCTTCGTCTATCTCATCCTGATACCGCCGGTATTGCCCGACGACGTCAACCATCTGGACTTTTCTTTTTTTTATCGTTGCCGTATCACTCACTCTTTTTTAGAAATTTTTCTATTTATTTTATGCCTGTCCTTTTCCCCGGAACACCATATACGCCGTCCGGAACAGAATTTTCAAATCCAGACGGAATGACATGGATTCGATATACATGAGATCGTATTTTAGTTTATTCCTGACGTCATCGAGGCTTTCGTCATATTTATAGACCATTGCCTGAAAAAGCCCGGTAATACCGGGACGTACTTTGAGACGCCTGCGATAATACGGAATTTCATTGCCCAATTGCTCGACAAAATACTCGCGCTCGGGTCTCGGTCCGACAAGCGACATATCGCCTTTGAGCACATTCCAGAATTGCGGCACTTCATCGAGATGTACCTTACGTATAAATTTGCCAAATGTTGTTACACGTGGATCATTTTTTTGCGCCCATTGCGGTCCATCCTTCTCCGCATCGATCTCCATCGAACGAAATTTAAATATATGAAATGGCGTCCCATTTCTACCCACTCTTCCTTGCGAATAAATGACCGGACCATGCGATGTGAGCCTGACGCCTAATGCAACGATGAGCCAGATCGGCATCCCAACGATAAGGATAAAACTGCTAACAAAAATGTCCATCGTTCTTTTCGCAGCTTCTTCCCAGGGGCGCATGATCTCAGGATTAATATCAATCAGTGGAAACCCATAAATTTCTCTGGTACGGGCTTGCCCGGAAATAATATCATAGAGATCGGGAACAATCTTTAATCCGACATTGACAGCGGAGAGCCTGCCCATAATATCGAGTAATTTCACATGTTCCCCGGTGTTTAAGGCAATAAGTACCTCTTTGATTTTTTTCTGTTCGATGATGCTTTCCATCTCGTGAAAGTTACCGAGAATCGAAAGCTCCGTTTGGGAGTATTCCGGTGAAATTCCATTTGAAGAAATATATCCGATCACATTATAACCGAGCCGTTTTGCTTTTCGTAGGTTATTTGCAAGTTCTGCCGCTTTCGTTTGATCGCCGACTATGATAGACGTTCGTTGCCCAATCCCTGATTCAAGCAAGCGGCGCTGCGTATAGCGGACAATCAGCCGTTCCAAAATAACCATGACGGAGAGGACTAAAAAATAGAGTAAGCCAATTATTCGGGGATCATTATGAAGTGGTGTGTATTCACGAGGGGTGAATGGATCCCATAGCACGAGGAACATAAAGACGAGGGTTCCGAAAAGCAATGTTTTAAGAATTGTGACAATTTCATCGAAAATCGGACGCACATACCAGGATCTGTATAAGCCAAAAAAAATAAACGCAATAAACCAAAAACCATATATCCATAGACTTCCCAGTATCGGATGGATAATATCGAAAGGTTCTATCGGTTTTGCAAACCATCCTGAATAAAAACGAAGCCAATAAAATAACACCCATGCGCTATTAATGGCAAAAAAGTCGCCGATAAGAAGGATGAAGAGTTCTTTTCTGCGGCTCATTTCGTATGGATTGCCTCCTTCACTGTATAGGGAGGATTTGCAAGATTCTGACGCGTCGCTTGTTTCCACGCGCCTTCATCGGTCTTCATAAGATATGTCAACGTACCGGAAATATAGGCGATATTCATGATCACCAGCCAGGTAAATTGTCTCACTAGCGGGACGCGAATACTCATTCGTTCGAACAGCCAACCCAACAAGGTTACCAACCCGGCAGCGCCAAATGCAAAAACTACAGCCGAATAATAGGAGTTTCCATAGAGAGAAATTCCGAGAATAGATAGGAAAAGAATCACGATAAAAATAAACGGGCTAAGCCAGCGCAAGATCTTATGCGACCACAATAGAAACATATTTTTCCCGCCTGAAACACCGAGAAGCTTCGGAAAGAAAGAGATCGTATGATAGCCACGCGATGCCGAACGCGACTTCCGGCGAAACTCCTCTTCAAGCGACCGGTCATAGAAATCGACGGAGTGCGATTCGGGTTCGTAAATTACTCTTTTCTTTTGGCTGATAACACTCAATGCAACATAGAGATCGTCATGCACTAACGGATCGGGTAGAGGATTCCATAACTCGCGGCGAATGGTATAATTTCCGCCGAAGACTCCCATCGATGAACTGAATATTCCTTCGCTGATCCGTATCTGCTGTTCGAGCGAAGCATATTCTTTTTCCGATGAATATAATCCGTTGCCGCTTTCGGCATGAATATGATATAATCCTCCGACAGCTCCGACAGAAGAATCGGCATAATGGCGAAGTTGAGTTTTCAGGGTATTCGGCGAGAGCGTTATATCCGCATCGGCAAAGAATAATATTTCTCCGGATGCAATTACTGCAAGATCGTTGAGCACGGGCATTTTTCCTCTTCGCTCAGAAAAAGGGTAGAAGCGGATAAACGGATATCGTGCGCAGTATTTTTCGGCAATGACACTCGTCAAATCGGTCGAGCCGTCGGAACCGATAAGGATTTCTATATTTTCTTTTGGATAATCTAATGCCAGGATCGATTCAAGGCAACGCTCGATCATGATCTCTTCATTATATACGGCAAGAATAATGGAGACTCGGGGCAGCATATTTTCATCCGTAATGGTGCGAGACGGAAAATATCTTGCGAGCAAGCGTATAAGATACGGATATACGAGATAGCAATATGCCACCGCGCAAAAAAGAATCATAATTATCGTATCAAGTGCTCTCATGTCTATGCTTCGCTATAACATTCTCATACACCCTAATAAACCGTTTGCCGACGCTCTCCCAGGAATATTCTTCTTCGGCAAGTTTTCTCGCATTTGCTCCCAGTTTCTTTCGCAAGCGTTCATCGTGCAAAAGCATAATGACTGCATCGGCAAATTCCTCCGGGCTATCCCGAAGCAAAATATGCTCGCCATCGAGGGCGGAATTTCCTTCAGCGCCGATATGCGTCGAAACGACTGCCTTGCCAGCGGCAAAAAAATCCAGTAGTTTGAGCCTCATCCCGCCGCCTACCCTCAACGGACAGATCATCACTGCCGCTTTCGACATATATGGGCGGATATCCGGGACTCTGCCATGAAGCCGTATATTAGTAACCCCAGAACCTATAAGATGTTGCAGCCTTTCTGTACTATCCCCTGCAATATCGAATGTGGCTTCGGGGATGCTCTTAACAATGATCGGGAGGATTTCCTTCGCAAAAAATTCAATAGCATCGCGATTCGGAAGCCAATTTACTCCGCCAATCCAGAGAATGGAATTCGCAATTTCAGGCTCTGCGTTTGGCAGATAATAATCCGTATCGACTCCGGCGGGAATGGTATAATACGTCGCATCGGGCGCATCGCGTCGCATCAGAGCTTCATCTTGCGACGTGATCGGAATCGTCGCATCGAACGATTCGAAAAACCGTGCTTCTTCTTTTCGGAGCCTTCTGCCATGGATGGTGGCAACCAATTTTTTCAGGGGATTTTTTTCATTCGCCGCAAAGCGCTCATAAAGAATTGCCTCGTAATTATGTTCTCTGAGAACGATGGGAATATCATACCGTTCTTTCATCCATAAACCATATTTGCCCATGTGCGCATGATCGATATGAATAATATCATACGTGCTTTCCTTCATCAGCCGCTCGATCAGCGCGAACATTTCCGGCATCATTCTCCGCTCGATAGGATAGGCGCCTTTGAACATCGTTTTCGCGAGGACTTTCATCCGTGAGGGCAGCGGCGTTTTCGTCAGTTCCATCTGCACGATATCTTTATATGCTTCCAGACCTCCCTTCGTCATTTGCGGATCGGGATCGGAGTAGGTAACGAAGGTTACATGATGTCCAAGCTTCGAGGTAGCGATGGCAATTTTAAATACACTGATCACTCCGCCATCGAAAAGCGGATACGGGAGGCGCGGAGATAATTGGAATATACGCACGAAAAAACTTTTTTAATTCACTTCTTCGAAATAACAATAAAATTTTTATCTGCGACAACTTTTTGAGTCTGTTGCAAAGGAATGGAAGCTATAGATTGTTCCCATAGTGGTTTGAAGGAGAAGCTCATGCTTTCTATCGGAAATGAAAGCCATATCTTCCCGCCTGAGATAAGAGTGGAATGAACGCCGGCTGCAAAAATCTTTTTTTTGGAATCCGATCTTTCCACTTCCTGCGGAGTAAAAACGGAAGTCTTCGTGAATCGCTTATAGTACTCTTCTTCAATCCACGGCTGGTCGGTGATAATAATATCATTAGCGCTCGTTTCTTTCGCCGCTGCGGTCGAAAGCACATAAAAATAATCGTCCGATTCATGGTGCAAGTAAAGAATACTCCCAAAGAAATTTATCGTTACCAAAAGCAGCGGAAGAGCAATTCGAAAAATTTTCGTGCTTCGGGCTAATCGTCGGTATGCAAGAATGCGATCGAAGAGCAACCAACACAACACCGATTGCGGAATCCAAAATTCAAGATTCGATGGATCCCAGACAAAGAAAAAAATACAATAAACCAGAAGAAATACGAGGATCGGTAAAATCTGAGATCGCTGTGCAACGTATATTTTCTTTATTGAAGGGATCGATTTGATAAATATAAATAAGATACATCCCACAAGACATATCGTTAATATTAATAATAGTATCGACAGCATAGGAGAAGCGGTATGAACTAAGAACGCTTCATCGTGAAACTCATGCTGATCCCCCAAGGCTTTTGTAAAGCGCGCTTCGAAACCAGGAATGCCAAATAGAAAATGTCCCCCGATAAAACTATGGGAAAAACCTATAACGGCTTTCACCAAGGAATGAAAGCTTGGAACATTCCAACATTGAGCCATGTCGTGCGCATAGGATGAGAGCCAGTATAATGCAGCATCAAGAGTATGAGCTTGAACGTCAAACAATATAACCAATAGGTATCCAATTATGGCTATTCCGGAGGCAGGAATCAGGTACGTAAAAAGAGCTTTCCACTTCGAAGAGAATTCGGTTTCTTTCGTGAAAAAAATCCTCGCGAAAACGGCAAATGTAAAAAGGACGTGCGCCTGAAAAAATAGTATCCCTATTCCATGGATAACGCCAACCCAAAAAAGATCTTTTATACGAAGCGGAGTCTTAACAAGAATAAAAAGAGCCGCCAGTAAAAAAAATAACGGGATAATATATACTTCGACACAGACGCTATAGAACCAGAATCCGAAAGAACATCCTATGAGCAAGACGGTACTCATAGCCTCTTTTTTCGAATCGCCGAACCTCGATCGTAAAAAAAAGAAAACGAGTCCGGCAGATGCGGAACCGAAAACTGCGTTGAGGCTCGAGACGATAAGAGCGCTATCAGCCGTTATGCCGATAGCACGGAGCAGCCGGAGCCAGAGAAGTGAGATCGGATGATAGAGAAGATGATGTGGATGAAAAAGCCATTTCCCGGAATCGATTTCATTGATATAGCCGACGCTATCGTGCGAGGCGACTAAATTATGGGATAAGGTCAGAAGATAGATAATAAAGAAACCGACGCTCACTGCGAGCGCCGGAAGCCAGTCTTTGCCATGATATTGCGTAATATATGTACTGCTATTTTTAACCTACGTATAATAGTAAAAAAGAATAATAAGTTTCAGAAGGAATCTCGTTCGAAGAAAAGATTGATGTCAACCCAACTCCGTAGATGATAGCCATGCTGTTCCATGAAAGTCACAATATCAGATTGCGATATGTCTGTAATATTTTTTTTAATATCATCTAATTCTACTATTAAGTATGTCGGGCGGTACTTTTCCCAATTGTTAGACCGAAGGACTTCAAGGTTATGGTTTTCAGCATCGACAGACATAAAGTCAATCGACTGGTTTTTTGGAAGGTTTGCATCTAAAATATCTTCAAGCCTTTGGGTTTTTAGAACGACCTTCTCTGGTTCTTTTCCAAAAGCTTTTGTGAATTCCTCTGCATGTTCAGGAGAAAAAGTGTTTGTTAACTCATGAACACCCCAAGTATAAAATGTCAATTCATGATTTGTATCTGAAACGGCAGCTTCAATATTAATGTCACGTTTTCTTATTTTTCTAAAAGCCTTCATCGATCCGGGGGTTGCATCAATATTAATGCCATGCCAACCTTTTTTATAAAATAAGTAAGTATTAGAAAATTGTTTTGGAGAAAATGCACCAACATCAACGTAGAAGCCTTTCCCATTGAGTCCACTTCGTTGAAGTGCGGAATTCCAATTCCGGGCTTCGAGCATCCCCATTAAAACGCCGTCCTCTCCAAATTGACTATAGGATTCTTTTCTCCATAAAAAATCCGTTTGCGATTCAATAAGAACCCTTAATTTCTTAATGGTGCTTTTCGGCAGTTTATTTTTTAGTAGCCTATATATTTTCCAAACGGGATTCATAAAAAACAAATTATATGTAATCTTAAACTAACAAGAAATATAAAGAGAAATTCCAGAACTTAATGCAAGATTACTATTTTTTCCGTTTTAACCTGGTTTGCATATTGCATTCTAAGATAATATGTCCCAGAAGGAAATCCTTTTATAAATAACGTTTCAGTATGTTCGCCTGGAAGAACTGCGTCGTCTCGGTTTAAAACTTTAATCTCATTCCCAAGCACATCATACAAAGCAAGAGTTATTGCTACTGGATAAGTTATTCCGGATATCGTAAATCGGATATTAACAAAATTATCCGCTGGATTCGGATTTGCAGGAAAAAGATTAACAGAAAAATTTGAAGAATAAGCCGTTGTAGGATTATGGGAAGCTGCTGTTTTACAACCTGCACCCAAATCGTATTGATCGCTGTTAATTGTTTTAACGAGTGTTTCACTTGCAACAGCAGGGGAATCCGGCAATTCATTAAACCCCGGAGGATGGTATAGGTTTGTTGAATCCACTGCGGGGGCTTGATTGTGTTTTGAGATTTGATTCGTAATAGCAAGTATTAAAGGAGTATTGGGCACATACCGTGTAGTTCTCCCAACTTCAATATCGTTTATTAAGAATCTAACTTCGCCAGGCAACCACTCATATGCGACTTTATTAAAGCAGTCTGAGAAGCTATTTTCACCAGAAGAATCACATCGATTTACTGCTGGATTCTTATAAGAAACATACATACTTCTCCCAGGTTGTGATTTTATAAAAGGTATGTTTTGTGCAAGGGTTCCACAGTTCATAAAATATGTCTTATTAGGAAACCATGTTGAATTGAGTCCATATTTTAAAGTATCATTGGGGTCTTCAGAAGTGTATTCATTATTAGGGTAAGAACCACATTCTGAGCTCCACCAATGTCTCCAATATCCATTTTCAAACCCATATATTCCTGCATCAATTATATCTATCTCTCCATATTTATAATCTTTATTCGCAGTATGGTCGGCATTGAATTCGTTGCCGTCTGTTCCACCATAACCCCAAATAGCAGACCAGGCTCCTCGTCCTTTTGCCATTTTAGCTGTTACCTCATATTTCCCGAATTCGTGAAAACGTCTGAATTGAGTAACTCCAAGGGTATCAGCTTCTCCACAATAAGTTCGATCAATAAATCGGTCAGTTTGAATACCCCCACTCTCAAAGTCCTGGACTGAATAATAGCCTGAAGAAGCACATAGCGTTTTCCGCCGAGCATATAATCGCAATAAATGATTTCCAGAAGAATCTACATAAGCAGTATCAACATGAGCATCATCATAATCATAGTTATTATATCGGTGACATTCGCAACCTGTTCCAATGTAGCTTGAATGTATTTTTTCAAACGGTGATAATGCTGATGGAGGAGTTGTTGTAAAATCAAGGCGAATCACTTTCGTGGAGCATGTTGCTAAATCGTGAAAACGATCTCCCGTATAAGCATGAAAATAAGAGCAATCCTGATTGTTACCGCCTGTAGGATTACCCGCAATGTCCGTTGGAATATTATTTGCCAAAGAGTGAGGATCCGGGTTATGTAGCACTCGGAATCCACTTCCCAAAATTATTTTATCGTCTGCCCTAAAAATAGCTGCACCAATATCATTAATGAAACTATCAGGCAAAACTTTAACGGCGGGAGCATCCATTATTACAAAACCATCGGAATCCTTTTGAAAATTTTTCGAATGTCCGTACGCCAGATCATTATAACAGCTGTCTGAAGTATAATAATTTTCGGGCATTGTAATACTGTCAGGCGTCGGGTCGGGATCCAGATTAGTGCTGGATGTAGGGTGATTCCCAGCAATAATTGTAGCTGCATGCCAATAGGAAATGAAATTCTGTTGCCAAATTTTTTTGTGGTGAAGATTAATTGTACCTGTTGTGTCATGGTACAAATCTGGATCTATGGCAGAATTTGCCGAAGGCCTTGATGCAGTGCCTGGCGGAACCTGTGCAAGGATTGGGCAAGAAAAAAGCGCAACTATAAAAAATAAAATTCTTTTCATTGTCTAACTACTTTGAATTTGATTCTAATTTTTCAAACCTTTCACGCAAGTCAGTATTTTCTTTTTTTAGTTCGATCACATACAGAGTCAACTCCTCTATTTTTTGTAGAAGCTTAGCCTGCATTGCCCCGACATTTTGCCCTTTTTCTTCGACCTCTTTTGCAGACGGAATGTCAGGAAGATGACTATGGTTTTTTATATATCGCTCAACTTCATTTAGTGATCGCAGTTTATAGTCAGATTTGAAAACGAAATCGCTCCATGATGCATGAGCATCGACAACTATTTCCTTTGTTAAAATTGACCCATTTACAGAAAGCTCATAAAAGCCCGAAGGACTAAAAGGAGGATGGTTATCGGTAAAATTTGTCGTGCCGATAAATACTCTGTCTTTTATATAGAATTGCCCATCACTATTCACATTGTTTCTTGCACTATTCCACGTTGGGAAAGTGTAATCAAAAAGTTCTATCCAGGTATTGGCATAGTGCGGGTGAGTGTTTGTTGAATCACTGTTCCAAATATTTAAAAAAAGTTTGTCAGGGCGAAGATTGAGCCCTGCCCCTTTAACTGGAATTGAGTCTGCTGGACCATTTGGAATACTAAATAGTGATACGCTTCCATCGGCATTTGAACCATGGGTGGTACCGTTATTAGCTGTCGATGAACTCGCATGCCAGGGTTCAAAACCGATTCCATTAATTGGTCCTACATTAAGTCTTTTATTCAATCCATTTGTTTCGGCAGTAGAATCGAACCAAGCATTATAAGTAATTCCTCCAGAGTTGCCTCTCAAACCCCATACTGCTGGTTGTATCGAAATAGAGCCTATTTGTAATTGGGATTTTATCGGCAATGGAGTCGTCGTACCTCCACTCATAAAATTTGCATTGTTGGCAACATAGCTGATATTTGTATTACCGATACCGATATTCCCATTATTTAAAATCGTCATTCTTTCTTTTTCATTAAAGTTGGTATCGCAACCGCTAGGTGCACTTGGTGTTGTGAGAAATCGAATTGCGCCTGTATCGTTTTGATCCGTGAGAATCAAATCAAGGGCAGTACAAGAAGACCTTAGTATAACATCTCCTTGTTTCGCTAATGAACAATTTTGGGTCGGATGAGTTACTCCTGCAAGAGAAAACTGGGCGAAGTAAGTTTGGCCCGTTTCATCAAGCCTAACAGCGGGATTATAAAACAAACAATAAAGTCCGTTAAAACTTCTCACATGGACAAGATCTTTATATGCCCAAGGTGCTGCTACG
>Ga0207100_1242_pt1 | contig 10449 bp, 7 predicted proteins | sample Alteio_BWMinHeat_82_FD_153520 | JGI IMG/M metagenome (GOLD analysis project Ga0207100, IMG submission 153520) | Enriched cells from forest soil in Barre Woods Harvard Forest LTER site, Petersham, Massachusetts, United States -... | ecosystem: Environmental > Terrestrial > Soil > Temperate forest >...
GCTTGCGTTGGGGGACCTTACTGTCCCCGGTCTGACCCCACAGGAGTCGGCGGCGCTCGTGCTGCTTGCCGCCAGCCTGCTGGTTTTCCGCGCCTTCCGTGAACGCTACCTGCTCATTTGGACCTTGGGCTGGCTGGCCTATTTCGTGTCTCGCTGGACGCTTGCAGGGACTGCCGGGCCCGTACCCCCCTATCTGACAGCAATCTCACAAGCGGAGTTCGTTTTGGCCGTGTGTTTGTTCGCCGCCGCGATCTTTGTCTACACCCACGCCCGGGGACTGCTGGCGCCCCTGTTGCTCATTACGCTGACCGTAATGGCCTTTGCCGTAGCCCGGGTCTGGTTCTGGCCGGAGTCGATCACCCTGCGTGTGGCGCTCGAAGTGGCTTACCGCATCGTCTTGGTCACCGCATCCTTCCTCCTGATTCGCTACCGCTGGGCGCGCTGGGAAATCGGTCCCTGGCTGCTTAGTGTCAGTATGCTGCTGCTGCATCTCCACTGGGATCCGATCAGCTCGCACTTGCCTTCCGGATTCAGCCTGATGGTCTGCCTGCTTGCCGGGTTGAGTATGCTGCTGCTGGTTTTCGATGACTACAAGTTGCATATGCGCCGACTGGGGGTGGTGAACGCGCTCACTACGAGCATTACTCGGGCACAGCATCACGGGCCCATCATGGCCACGGCCCTCGAAGAACTCAAGGGGCTCATGCGCGCCAAGGCTGCCTGGTTCCGCTTGCTGGAAGGCGATCGCATGGTCATTGCCCAGCAGATCGGCCTGTCCAAGGGTTTCGTTCAGGATCGACTCTCGGTCCCCCTGGACGATGACTTTGAGCGCACGCTCGGCGCTACTGTACCTGTGGTCCTGGAGGCGTCCGCTACAGCGGAAACAGTCCGTCCCTATCTCAAGAACGAAGGATTTCACCATATCGTCATGGTGCCGGTGCTGGGCAAGAAATCAGTCATCGGGACGCTGGCCCTGGGCAGCCGTCACCGCCTTCGTTACTCGCCCGATGAAATGGAATTTCTGATCACCACAGCCCACCAGTTAGGGCTGGCGGTCGAAAACCTGCGCCTGGTGGAACAGATTCTGCGCTCCCATCGCCAGTGGACAAATACTTTCGATTCCATCCACGACCTGGTTCTGTTGCACGACTCGGAATTCCGCGTGATGAAAGCCAACCACGCCCTGTTGGAACGCCTCCATCAGGCGCCCGCCGACGTTATAGGTCAGCTTTGCGAGAGCGTGCTGCCGCACAATATGGGGCAGTGGACGGGATGCCCGTACTGCGGACACTCGGAGGAAGGTTTTCACGAGGGGCCTGATCCCGGGTTCGGGGGTTTCTCCATGGTCTCTACTTCCTCCTATGTAGAGCAGGGAAGCAAGCAGAAAGGCACGATTCACGTGGTACGCGACACCACCGACCGGCGCATCGCCGAGGAGAAATATCACCTTCTCTTCGAGCAGATGCAGGAAGGCGTTTTCGTCGCCACTCCCGAGGGCAAACTGCTCGATTGTAACGATGCCTTTATCCGCATGTTGGGGCACACCAGCCGCGAAGAACTTCTGGCTCTCAACGTGGATGCCGAACTTTACGCGTCCCACGAACAACGTGACGTGTTCCGGCGCGAGGTGGAACTGCACAACTACGTCCGGAATTTTGAAGTCACCCTGCGCCGCAAGGACGGCACGCTGCTCACCGCCATGGAGAGCAGTTTCGCCACCCGCAACACTGCCGGAAAGATCGAGCGCTACCAGGGCTTCCTGCTCGACATGACCGAGAAGAAGCGCGCTGAAGACGAAATCCGCCGCCGCAACCGCGAACTCAATGCGCTCAATGCTATGGCGGTCATCGCCACCCAATCGTTCGATCTCGACGAAATTCTGAACCTCACGCTTCGCCAGGTGATCTCGCTCCTCGGAGCCGAGACCGGCTCCATCTACCTTTGCGATCTGGATGAGACCACCTTCCGACGCCGTGCCGGCTGGGGACAGCGCAGCGCGGAACGTGCCCGCCTCTCTGAAATCAAGTTGACCGAAGGCTTCGGTGAGCTCGTGACCCGTTCACGCACGGAAGTGATTACCGCAGAATATGTGCCGCATCTTCCATCCCAGGTCGCCGAATTCGTTCGTGCCGACGGTCTGGCGTCGTGGATATGGGTGTTGCTGTGGGGAAAGGACGCGCCCATCGGCATCATGGGCATCAGCAGCCGGGAGAGTCGCGAATACACCAGCAATGACGAGAGTCTGCTGGTAGCGATTGGCCGGCAACTGTCGACGACCGTGGAGAAAGTCCGGCTCTACGAAGAAACCTGCCGAGCCTATGAAGACCTGCGCCACACCCAGGAACAACTGCTGCAGAGCGAAAAAATGTCCGCTGTCGGACAGTTGATTGCGGGAGTCGCGCACGAGTTGAACAACCCGCTGACTGCGATCCTGGGCTATGCCCAGTTGCTCGAGAGCGAAGGGCTGGGGGAGCGCGCCGCTGATTTCGTCAGCAAACTTTTCAAGCAGGCCCAGCGCACTCATCGCGTAGTGCAAAACCTGCTGTCGTTTGCTCGTCAGCGCAAGCCACAAAAAGAGCAGGTCGATATTTGCAAGGTACTGGACGAAACTCTGGCCCTGCGCGACTACGACTTGAAAGTCAACGACATCACGGTGGAGCGTGACATCGAGTCCGCAATTCCGGCAGTTACCGCCGACCCGCACCAGCTCGAGCAGGTGTTTTTGAATATCATCAACAACGGCGTCGATGCCATGTTGGAATCCGGCCGAGTCGGGACTTTGAAGGTCCGGGTATACGTCCAAGAGGGAACCGTCATCACAGAATTTCAGGATTCCGGTCCCGGCATCAAGGAGCCCAACCGCATCTTCGATCCTTTCTATACCACCAAGAGCGTAGGCAAGGGCACGGGCCTCGGGCTCAGCATCTGTTATGGGATTATCAAGGAACACGGAGGAGATATCTCCGCGCGAAACCTTGAAGCTGGCGGGGCGGTCATCGAAGTCCGCCTCCCGGCCAACGGAAGTGCCGGGGCTCCTGAGACAGCTCTACCTGCTTCGTCGCGCACCTCGGTCATCGAGGGCAGCGTCCTCCTGGTCGAGGACGAAGAGGCAGTCCTCGAATTCGAGCGCGATGTGCTCTCCGGCGCAGGCGCCAGGGTCGTCACGATAATGCACGGCGACGAAGTAAAGGCCAGACTGCTGCAGGAATCGTTCGACGCCATGATTATCGATGGCAAGATGGCGAATGGATGGAACGCGCCAGACGTTTATCGCTGGATTGCCGAAAATCGGCCCGGCCTGGAAAAACATCTGATGTTCACGTTCTCCAGCGCAGTCGAGCCCGAAATCCGCGGTTTCCTGCACGACAACAACGTTCCCTACCTGGTGAAACCCTTCGAGGTCGGCGACCTGATTTCCCAGGCCCGCCGCCTATTGCAAAAGACCCAAGCCGCAGTAGCCGGCTGATGTAGACTCGAGCGCCCGCGCTCATGTCACCACCGCCTCTAGCGCCGGCGTCTCGCCGGCTGTCGGGCGGGCATCCTGCCGCCCCCCGGGGCAAGATGCCGACGCTACAAGGATCAAAGGCTCTTCCTCAGCGAGCGTCCGAACTCGCGTAGCACCGGCTCATTCCTCCGATACCACACCCAGAGGCCAAGCTTCTTCGCCTCCACTACGCCTGCCTTGGTCAAAATCGCCATATGATGCGAAATGGTAGGCTGAGACAAGTGAATGCGTTGCTCAATATCGGACGCGCACAACCCCACGTCCTTACCGATCGAACACCCGCCTTGTTCCTTGAGGGCCTGCAAGATCCGCCGCCGGGTAGGATCGGCAACAGCGTGGAAAATGCGATCGACTTCGTTCTCTGTCATGGCAGCCAGCAATAAATCATGCATCGACAGATGTCAATGTGTGGACCTGGGGGAGAAATAGCAATTGTCGTCCCGAGCGCGGCCCGAGCCGTGCTAGCGCGGTGAGGGCGAGTCGAGGGACCCTACCTGGCAACGGACTTATCAGCTCACAGGGGTCCTTCGACTTCGCGATGCGTTTCGCAAGCGAAACGTATCGCTCCGCTCAGGATGACAGGGACGAAGGGATTCTGATGGAAATGAAACTTTTGAGGAGCAATCGTCGTCCAATTGCATACGGCGTGCCGAGGTCCGATTTTGCTATTCGAAGGCAGTGATCGTAGAGAACTCGAGAAACTGAAGAAGAGCGAGGGTCTGCTGCCTCCTGGCCAGTCGCTCACGCTCAAGTGGCCCGTGCTGCACTATGGCTCGGTGCCGAGGTTTGACCCGGACACCTGGGACCTACGCGTCACCGGATTGGTTGATTCTCCTCTCCGGCTGAATTGGAAAGAGTTCAACGCTCTGCCCAAAAGCCAGCGAACCAGCAACTTCCATTGTGTGACTCGATGGAGTCGCTTCGACAACCGCTGGGAAGGAGTGGCTCTCCATGAGCTGCTGGCTCGCGTTCACCCCAAGCCGGAAGCGGCGTATGTGCTGGTCCACGCCGAACAGGGATTCACCGCCAATGTGCCTCTGGCCGATCTCGACCGCCCGGAAGTTTTGCTCGCCACTCACCACGACGGGGACCCCCTGACCGCGGAGCACGGCTACCCGCTGCGTCTGATCGTTCCGCATCTTTATGCCTGGAAGTCAGTAAAGTGGTTGCGCGGCCTGGAATTTCTCGACCACGACATGCCTGGATTCTGGGAACAAAATGGCTACCACATGTACGGGGATCCGTGGAAGGAGCAGAGATTCAGCAGGTAGGGCGGGCGTCAGGCGTCAGACTTCAGCCTCGGACTTCAGACCCTTGACTTTCGGGGTGCCCAGTTCCAACCGTCCCCGGAACGGCGTCATCCTGAGTGGCCTTCAGGCCATGAAGGATCTTGCCCGTACTATCTAATTGCTGCCCCTGCACGACACCCGCTTCACGCCTGATGCTTCGCAAGCTCAGCATGATGCCCTTCGTCTTTTGCAGAGGACTGAGGTCCGAAGTCCGAGGGCTGAAGTCCGACGTCTGCTTCATCACTTCTTCAAAATCGGATTGTACCCATCCTTCACCAGTTGAGCGCGGGCGCCCTCGGCGTCCTTGATGTCGGAGAAGGGCCCGACCTGCACATGGAATAGCTTGTCGCCCGGGGCGTTGGCGGCGAAGGCGGCGTATTGCTTTTTCTTCAGCGCATCCACCAGAGCGTCGGCGTCTTCCTGCTTGCTGACTGCCGCTACCTGCACGAAGTAGTTGTTCTGGCCTGAAACTAGCGCGGTTGGGTCCGGAGGCGCATCGCCTTCGGCTGGAGCAGACTTGGCAACAGGATTCGCGGGAGCGGCCGCCGGTTTTTCCGTGAGCTCGGAATTCGGATCTTTCTGTCCGACTGCCTTATAGAACGTCAGATCAGAGGGGGCGTGAGGCTCAGCCGCCTTGACTGCTGTGGGACGGATGCTGCTTGGCACACCCGATGCCGCCTGGCCATCGCCAATGGGCTTAGCGGAGTTCTTGCCCAGCGAATATCCCATCCCGAAGAACACGGCGCACAGCGCTACCAGCCCGAAAAAAAGGACCAGCATTTTACCTGTGCCCAGCGTGATCTCTGTGTCTTCAGAAGCCGCCATATTTCATTCCACCTCGCCCGCCTGGCATTCTGAACCGCTACCTCAGCTCTTGCTCCCATCAGGTTTGCCCAGAAATTTCTCCAGTCCGGAGAAGAAGTCCACCGGAACCGGGAAGATCACCGTGGTGTTTTTCTCCACGCCGATTTCAGTCAAAGTCTGCAGATAGCGCAACTGTATGCTGACCGGTTCCTTGGCCAGCAGGGCAGCGGCGTCCACCAGGCGTTGCGCGGCAGAGAATTCGCCCTCGGCGTGAATGATCTTCGAGCGCTTTTCCCGTTCCGCTTCCGCCTGCTTGGCCATGGCGCGCAGCATGGACTCAGGCATGTCTACCTGTTTGACTTCCACGTTGGTGACCTTCACTCCCCAGGGAGCGGTATGCGTGTCCAGAATGCTCTGCAGGCGCAGGTTGATTTTTTCGCGATGGGAAAGAAGTTCGTCGAGTTCCTGCTCGCCCAGAACGGAACGCAGCGTGGTCTGCGCGAACTGCGAAGTCTGGTAAACGTAGTTGGAGACTTCAACCACGGCCTTGCGCGGCTCGATTACCCGGAGAAAGATGACCGCATTTACTTTCAGCGTCACGTTGTCGCGAGTGATGATGTCCTGAGGAGGAACTTCCAGCGCTTCCTGCCGCAGCGAAACCCGCACCATGCGATCTAGCGGCGCGAAGACAAAAATGAGCCCCGGCCCTTTCGCATCGGACAACAGGCGTCCCAGGCGGAAGATTACGCCGCGTTCATATTCGGCCAGGATCTTGATGGAGCTGAGGAAGTAGAGGACAACCACGATAATAACGATGCCGGTGAATGACAGACCCATCCGAAGCCTCCGCGCCTGAACGTCAGGAACGCTTCTGTGGCGGATTGTACCGCAACATGGTTAAAGGATACGGCATCTCCCCGGAGATAGGGGTGCCTCGCAAGATGCCAACTCAACAATCAAACCGTGTTCGCGGACGGAGCTCGCTGCGCGGCCGCGGAAGGTTCCACGCGTAATTGTAGTCCGTCCACGCCGAGAACCACCACGGCCTGCCCGGCCGCCACGCCGCTCGCGGACATGGCATCCCAGAGTTCGCCATGAACAAAGATTTTCCCGCGGGGTGCGATTTCCGTCTGGGCAATGCCGATTTCTCCCACCAAACCCTGCGCTCCGGTCACCACCTTGTTGGCTCTCGCCTTCAGGGCGATACTCATGAGGAATACCGTGATCCCACCCAGCGGAATACTCACAGCCAGCGCGGTCAGCAGATGCACTCTCATTTCCGGAATGGGAGCGTCGACCAGCAACAATCCGCCCAACACCATGGTAACCATCCCACCGATGGCCAGAACGCCGTGAGCCGCAAATTTGGCTTCGAGTGTGAACAGAGCGAATGAAGCCAGGATCAGAACCACTGCCGCAAAACGAACCGGCAAAAGATTCAGCGCGAAAATCGCCAGCAGGATGAACACGACTCCCACCGTCCCCGGCACCACCGCGCCGGGATGGTTAAACTCCGCATAAAGCGCCAACCCTCCGATGGCCAAAAGAATGAACGCAATGTTGGGGTCCATGATGAAGGCCAGGATGCGCTGCTTGAGCGTCATATCAAACAGGCGGACGGTTTCGTTCGCCAGGTTGAGAGTGATCGTCTTTCCATCGAAGCGTTTGACGGTTTTCCCTTGCATCTGTTGCAGAAGATCTTGTTCGCTTGGCGCCACGTAGTCAATCAGCTTCTGGTTGAGCGCCTCTTGCTCGGTGAAGGACTTCGACTGGCGCACGGTACTCTCGGCGACTTCGACATTGCGTCCGCGCTTGGAGACCACGGAACGCATTAGTGCGGCGGCGTCGTTCTCCAGCTTTTCTTTCATAACGTCGTCCACCTTGCCGCCGCCCAGTGTGACTGGATGGGCTGCGCCGGTGTTGGTCCCAGGAGCCATAGCGGCGACGTCTGCGCTTTCAAGGATGAAGAAACCGGCTGACGCTGCCCGGCTGCCACCGGGTGTGACGTAAATAATTACGGGGACCGGCGAGGCCAGAATTTTCTCGATGATACTGCGGGTTGATTCCAGCAGGCCGCCAGGCGTATTCAACTCGATCAACAACGCCTGGTCTTTGTCGCGGTCGGCCTGTCCCAGCGCACGTTCGATGTACTCCTCGGTGATGGGATGAATGGCGTCGTTGACGACAATCTTCAACACTTCCGCCGAGGAGGGAACTGAAGCGCCCAACAGCATCCCGATGAACGCGACCCACAACCAGCGCGAAACGGAAACCAGTTTCATTGCGCAACCTCTGGTTCTATTGTCTCTCAAATCGACGGTGTAAGTTGATGGATCGAGGCCGGTCCAAAAGCTGCCCTGCTCGCCGCTGACCAAATACCCTGTCATCCTGAGCGCAACGGGATTATTCGCATGCGAATGATCTTGCGGAGTCGAAGGACCCCTACATTCGACTCGGAACCGGGGGCTAAAGTTCGGGGTGGTTGTACCGGCACTGCCAGGTCGATCTGGCCGCTAGGGGTCCTTCGACTGCATAACTGGTTCGCACAGGATGACGGTATTTCTTTAAGGCCGTTCGACGCGAGCTTCGCTCGCCTGCACGGACGAGGGCGTCCGGCCTAGGGGGTTCGTGGCTAGCCTTTGAACCTCCAGCGGGTGGCGCTTTCCGTGAATTTCTTTTCGTACAGTCCGAAGGCCAGGCGCGGGCGAACCGCAAACACCGGCTCTTTCATGGAGAGAATGTCCTGCTCCATTCCCGACATGTCAAAGTTGTACTTGGGTTTGTACTTCTTGAGAAACACCCGGCGGACGGGCACCTCGGCAATCTCAGCGATGCCTTCGACCACCACCGCCTCCTCCGCCTGCTCGGTGCAAACCACGCATCGCCGATTTTCAGCGAGGTTCCTGGCCTTGCGCGACTGACTGCCCGTGCTGAATAGGAAGGCTCCTTCCAGCCAGAGACCCCAGACCACCATGGTGTGGGGAGAGCCGTCCGGCTTCACGGTGGTGATCCAGTAATTGTGACTCTTTCGCAGGCGCTGCTCAGCCCACTTCCAGGGCAAGAGGCCTTTCGTACTTTTCGGCATTCCATAGCCGGGTATTTGCGGACGGCTGGGTTTCGGGTCTGCTTTTTGGCGCTGTTTCAACATAAAGCGCTCCTGGTGCACGACATCATCCGAGCGAACCGGATGGATGTCAATCTCTCTTCCCATGTTCAATGCATCATCCTGAGCTTGCGAAGGAAACTCCGGCTATGGCGCGCTTCAATCATGATTCAGAGGCCCAGAGAGCACTTGCACACACAGGCAGGCTTCGTGATATAAAACCCGAAGATTTCGATTACTATTTTCTACGTGGGTGGGCACGGCCCCATGCGGGACCTGACCGACAATCCCGTTTCAATCGCGCTGATTCAGTCCTTCTAAGACGTTCATTGCCCGGATCGCCTGGACTTATGCCCCGTCGGAGGAAAACAACAAAATCTCTGGCCGTGCCCAATCTTTCGTTCCCCGGCCCCGCCCCGGCTTGGTACCTACAGGTTATGGTCAAGGACTCAACAAAGTACGCCGCAACCGGTGGATGGGGTACGGTCAATTTGATAAGGACGGCAACCTGCCGATGAGGTACCGCTCAAAACCTGCTTCCCTTGCCACCAGAAAATTGAAGCGGGACTTCGTCTTCATACACTAGCGTTAACTGCCATTAGGAGGAATCATGAGTACCGCACGTACCACCTTTCCAATGCAGCGCGAACCGGAACTCCTCGGGCAAACCGTGGTCGTGATCGGCGGTAGCGCTGGCATCGGGTTCGAAACCGCCCGACGAGCACGCGCTGAGGGGGCCAGGGTGATCCTCACCGGCCGGAGTCCCGAGCCCCTCCAGCGTGCCGCGAGCCAGCTAGGAGCGCTGAGCAACGCGGCCTTCGACGCCACGGATCCTGCCTCCCTCGAACGCTTCTTCCGCGACCTGCCGGCTACGATTGACCACGTGATGGTGACAGCTGGCCGGCCGCACTATGGGCGCCTTCTCGACATGGACTTCGAGGAGGCGCGCCGTGCCCTCGACACGCACATCTTGCTGATGCTCCAGGTCGCCCGCAACGCCGCCCACAAGGTAAGACCGGGAGGCGCGCTACTGTTCATGGGCGGCACTGGCGGCCGCCGCCCCGGCATCGGACTGGGGATCGTGCCGACCGTCACCGCTGCACTCCCCGCCCTCACCGCCAGCCTGGCACTCGAGCTCGCACCCGTTCGCGTCAACCTCATCGCCGCAGGCTTCGTTGACACACCGTTGTCGGCATCACTCCTCGGCGACGAACTCGAGAACCGCCGCAATCAGCTTCGCGCCACTCTTCCCATCCGGCGCGTCGTCGAACCGGCCGACGTCGCCGCGCTCGCCGTACACATCATGACCAACACGGCCCTGACGGGCGCGACCTACGACATCGACGGCGGGCAGCAGTTCGTCGCCCGCTAACTTAAGAGGCCGCATGAGCAGTATCGACCGGAGTAATCAAAAACTCGACTCAGACTCCCGGGAATCTCGGGAAGTAAGGAGCACTTATGTCCACGATCCACCTCCACCGGACAACCACCTTAACGCCCGAGCAATACGTCGCAGGGCTTACCGACTTCGGGCCAGGCCGCTCGAAGCTGTTTGGCAACAGCGCCGACGAGTACCTAAAGGTGCACAATCGGGGCCGCTCGCAGGCCGACGTCACGGAAGGCTCGGGCGGCATCCGGGAGCGCCTGCACTACGACTGGTCCGATCCCAACCGCGTCGTCCTCACGACGACCGACTCCAACACTTGGGGAGGCGCGTCGGGTCACACCTACACCTTCACGCGTCGGCC
>Ga0207100_1064_pt1 | contig 10432 bp, 10 predicted proteins | sample Alteio_BWMinHeat_82_FD_153520 | JGI IMG/M metagenome (GOLD analysis project Ga0207100, IMG submission 153520) | Enriched cells from forest soil in Barre Woods Harvard Forest LTER site, Petersham, Massachusetts, United States -... | ecosystem: Environmental > Terrestrial > Soil > Temperate forest >...
TTCAATCTCGCCGCCAACCGTGCCAGTTCCAACTTCGACCAGCGGCATGCCCTGAACTTTGGCTACGTCTGGGATATCCCGCTGTTCAAGAGCCCTGGTCTGGCTAACAAGGTGTTGGGAGGTTGGCAATTCTCCGGGATTACAACCTTCTCCACCGGTTCGCCTTTCAGCGTGATCTTTCCTACCGACAATGCTGGCGTGGGCAATGGTCTTGCCTACGGGGGTAACGCGGGCTCCCGGCCTGACCTGGTCGGAGACCCTAACTCAGGCACTGTCCAGGTTCCGTTGGCAGGCTTCGGGCCCCTGCTCTTCAACCCGAATGCGTTTGCCGAGCCTCGCGGTCTGACCTTCGGTACTGCGGGAAGAAACATCCTGAACAATCCGAACCGGACCAACTTCGACATGGCGCTGTTTAAACATTTCGCCATCACGGAGCGGGTAGGCTTCGAATTTCGGGCGGAGGCATTCAACATCTTCAACCACACACAGTGGGGATACATCGCAGGGGACGGGGGGTCGGGCGCGAGCAACAGCGCGAATCTGAATTCTGGCACAAACACCATCGGCCAGGACAATCTCTTCCACATTGCGACAGCACACAACGCACGCATACTGCAGCTAGGAGCAAAATTTATCTTCTAGATTGGAACGGATAGATCGGAAACAAGTTGCAGTTCAATCATCCTGGTCCCTTCAGGGGACCAGGATTTTCATTGTTCGGTAGAGGTTCCTCGACTCCTCACAATCATTCGCGAGCGAATGATCCCGCTCCGCTCAGGATGACAGGGCTATTCACTTGGGCGTGCTGCCGGGTCCCGGCTACGACGGTTAGTGCTTGCTCGAGATCGGCGATCAGGTCATCGGCATTTTCGATTCCCACCGCAAGCCGGATCAACTGGTCGGTCACTCCCATTTTCTGGCGCTGATCGGCGGAGATCATGGCGTGCGATGTGAGCACGGGGATGGTGACCAGCGAGCCTACTCCGCCGAGGCTTGGTGCCAGAGAAAACAGGCGTAGAGCTTCCGTCAGACGTTTGGCGTCTTCTCCGGCGCCGTCTACTTCGAAACTCAGGACACCGCCGCCGCCATGCATCTGTTCCACCGCCAAGGCACGCTGGGGATGGCCTTCGACGAAGGGGTAGTGGACGCGCCGAATCTGGGCGTGTCGAGCCAGAAACTGGGCGATGCGCAGCGCGTTGTCATTCTGCCGCTGCACCCGCACTGCCAGCGTCTTGATGCCGCGCAGCAGCAGCCAGGCAGCATGGGGATCCATGACTCCGCCTAGAGTGGTGCGAGTCTCGTGGATCTTGTGGATCAGGTCCTGTCGTCCGGCAACGATGCCGCAGATCAGGTCGGAGTGTCCCGCGAAATACTTGGTGCCGGAGTGCATGACCAGGTCAATGCCAAAGTCTCCAGGACGCTGGTTGATGGGCGTGGCAAACGTGCTGTCGATGAAGGTGATGAGATTGTGCTGCTTGGCCAGGGCAGTCACCTGGCGCAAGTCAACCACCCGTAGCGTCGGGTTGGTCGGCGATTCCAGATAGAGAAGCTTGGTGTTCGGACGGATGGCGCGGCCGTGTTGATCGTATTCTGTGGTGTCCACGAAAGTCGTTTCGACGCCAAGCTTGGGCAGCCATTGGCTGAAGAATTTCGTGGCGCCGCCGTAAATATCGCGTTGGGCAACAACGTGGTCGCCACTCTTCAGCAGGGACAGGACCGAGGTCGTGATGGCATTCATGCCGGAGGCAAAGAGCAGCGCGGCGTCCACGCCCTCCAGTTCGGCGATGGCATTTTCGGCAACCGTGTGCGTGGGGTTGCCGTAACGCGTGTAGAACATGTCCGTCGACGTTGCGCGCAGTTGTTCCTCGTTGTCCGTGACCTCAAATGTGGAAGTCTGATAAATCGGAGTGGTGACCGGTCCATTCTTCTTGTCCAGATCGGTTCCGGCTCGGACCGCCTCGGTTTCGGGATGGTGCTTGTGCTCTTTCATGCCTGCTCCTTCAATGGTTAGGCAGTTCCAAGGGTAACGTTCACGAAGAAACGGAGCAAGCTCCTTTGTGGGGCGGACACTCTTGTCCGCCGCTCTTGACCTGGGTCCTTGTGTACCGGGCACTACAAAACCAAAGGCCACTTCAAGAGCAGCGGACAGGAGTGTCCGCCCCACACGCTGCGGAACTGTTACGATTGCGGGTCAGGGAAAGGTACTGAAATGCCAAAATCGAAAGTGAAGAAGATCGTGAAGAAGCCCAGGCATACGAAGCCGACCGGTCGCAAGACGGCGACGAAAGGCCGAGCCAGCAAAGTGGAGCTGAAACACATTCCCTGGCATACCGTCGAATTGGAAGATCTGAACCCGCTCCTGCAGCGCCAATTTGTTGTCGGGCAGGCCATCATGGTCGCGCGAGTCCTGATGAAAAAGGGCTGCATCATCCCATTGCACAGCCATCACAATGAGCAGTTCAGCTATATTCTGGAAGGCGCGTTAAAGTTCTGGATTGACGGCAAAGAGATCGTAGTGCATGCCGGCGAGGTCCTGACCATCCCTTCGCATATGCCCCACAAAGCGGAAGCCCTGGAGGACACGGTTGATCTCGATATATTCAATCCGCCGCGCGCCGACTGGATTAACAAGACTGATCAATACCTGCGTGGAGACAAGTGATTCATCCATCCCGTATGCTAGAAGTGAATGACTGACCAGGCCGCATTGGCATCCAAATTGGAAACAGGCGTGTCGCAATTGCGCTGTATTGCGTGCGGAGCTGTGGGCGAAGAGGGGGCCAAGAGCGTCCGCTGCGCACAGTGCGGCGACCTGTTGGAAGTGGTTTTCCCCGGTTGGAAAACAAACGGAGTGACGCGCGCCGCCGGACTGGACGCGGCCGGCCTCAAGGAACTCTGGTTGCAGCGGCGGACTTCCTGGAATGCGCTTGATGAAAGCGGCGTCTGGCGCTTTCGCGAAATCCTTCCCGCCTTACATGATTGGAACCGCGTCATCACCCTGCGCGAAGGGAATACTCCGGTGTATCAATTGCCCTCCTGCGGGCGCGCCGCCGGCGTCGAGCAACTCTTTGCCAAGCACCAGGGCATGAATCCCACGGGATCCTTCAAAGACACAGGCATGACTGCGGCCGCGTCCTTTGCCCGGCAGGGAGGTTTTCGCTGGGTGGCCTGCGCTTCGACTGGCAACACCTCAGCTTCCATGGCGGCTTACGCAGCGCGGGCAGGAATGCGCAGCCTCGTCCTGATTCCGCAAGGCCAGATCACCTGGGGAAAACTTTCGCAAGCGCTGGACTATGGCGCCGTAACCTGCCAGTTGAAGACCGACTTCGATGGCTGCATGCGAGTGCTGGACGAAGTCGTGCAGCGCATGCCGGTCTATCTGTTGAACTCGGTAAACCCGTATCGCCTCGAAGGCCAGAAAACAGCCGCAATCGAGTTGCTGGAACGATTTGACTGGCAACCTCCCGACCACATCGTTGCCCCGGGAGGAAACCTGGGGAATTCTTCAGCTATCGGCAAGGCGCTGCTGGAGATGAAGGAGCTTGGTCTTATCACCAGGCTACCTAAGCTTTCCGTGATTCAGGCCGAGGGCGCCAACGCGCTGGTGCGGACCATGCGTGAGACTGGGGGAAGGGAACTCATCTCGGTCCAGGCTGAGACAATGGCAACTGCGATCAAGATTGGAAGCCCAGCTTCGTGGAAAAAAGCGGTGCGCGTGATCGAGGCGACGGGCGGTGCAGTCGAACAAGTGAGCGAAGTCGAAATGGCGTTGGCCAAAGCGGAAATTGGGGCGGACGGCATCGGCTGCGAACCAGCATCAGCGGTCACTCTCGCCGGATTGAAGAAGCTGGTCAAACAGGGATTTGTGAGGAAGAACGAATCCGTGGTGCTGATCTTGACTGGTAACCTGCTCAAGGACCCCGACTTCACGCTCAAGTTCCATCGGGGAGACTTGTTCGCGGGCACCGAGCACGAGGAGGAAGCAGCCGAGGTCCTCGCCCCTCGGCAGCGCGCTCCCATGGTGCTAGACGCCAATGCGAATGCGGTGGTGAAGGTGCTGGAGTACGCGGAGCAGACCGATCCGAGAAAGTAAGTGTTGGGCGTGAGCAGTTCCCGATTGGACTATTTCTCAGATTCGGATCTGGCGCGCATCGGCACAGCCCCTGACCATCTGCACACGCGTTTCACGCAAGATGCTTCGCAAGTTCAGCACGACGCCTCGGATGAGTGACGGGCTTACGATACCCGGTGAAATCCCGACGAATGAGAACCGCAAAGAAGAATCGCGCTATCTCCCCACTGAAACTCGTGCTGCCGGCCACCTCCGCCAATTTAGGCCCGGCATTTGACGCTGCGGCTCTTGCTTTTGGATTGTTCCTCAAAATCCGCGCGACGCCTGCCGATGAGTTTTCCATCACGGCGCGAGGTCGCGACGCCGAAATCTGTAGCCGCGTCGAGAACCATCTGATCCTGACGACCTATCGGGAAGTGTTACAAGAGGCCGGCAAACCGGCGCGGCCTCTTGCCCTGAACATCAACAACCAGATCCCAATCGGCAAAGGATGTGGTTCCTCAGCCGCAGCGCGCCTGGCTGGAATTGCGCTGGCCGTGCACTTTGGCAAGTTGCGTTGGAGCGACACCCGAATCGTGGGCGAGGCATCGCGGCGCGAGCATCATCCTGATAACGCGGCGGCCTGCTGGATGGGTGGACTCGCGGTAGCGAGAATGTCAGCCGAGAGCGAAGCTCAAGTCGCCTGCGTGATTCCGAAAGGGAAGTGGCCTCTGTTGCTCGCGGTGCCGAACGAGGCGCTGTCGACCGAGGAAGCCCGTCGCGTGCTTCCATTGCAATATTCCCGGGCGGACGCTGTAACCAACGTCCAGAATTCGATGTTGTTGCTGGCGGCTTTTGTGCAGGTCCGCCGCGATCTGCTGGCCTCGGCGCTCGACGACCGCATGCACCAACCTTACCGCGCTCCTTTGTGTCCGCTATTGCCGGCGCTGCAGAAGCTCGGGGAAAGCACTCCCGGAATTCTGGGTGCGGTCCTGAGCGGCGCCGGACCGTCAGTCCTGATTTTCCTGGATGACAAAGTTGGCGCAGAACGCGCCAAGGCACAAGTGCGGAGACAGCTTCAAGCCTGCGGGCTCAAAGCGGAACTAATCGCGACGGCAATCACCCAACAAGGAGCTGGCCGGGGCAAAGCCTGGACCCAGCGACGCGCCTAACCGCGGCGGCGCTCTTCTCCTTCCGCCAACCGGCTTGTAGCCGCAAGGCGGAAGAAATGCTGTTCAAAACTCAGATGGGGTTCGCTGGCAAAGCGATCCGCATAAGAATTAAGAGCTCTCTTGAAGTGTTCGATCTCGCGCCGGGCATCGCGCTCGAAGGCGGCGCTCGATGAAGACGGCGTGATCCGACGATGTTTGCTGGTTTTCATTTCCACCACTCCTGGGACTCGTTCCCGGCCCGCTCTGCCCATCGACACGGGCACTCGCGGTAGCATCCTGTGGAAGTACCAGTAACTGTCCGGCAACCTTCTCTACAGAATCAGGGGAAGCCAGTAAACTACGGTCAGCCTGCGGAAGTGTAAATGGCACTCTCGTGCTATATGGGGAAAGAGGGTCGGCTGAAGGACAGATATCCTGTCTCTCCAGACGACGACCGTGTGCTTACTAGCGGCTGGCGGGCGGAACGATGCCGTTCAAACGCAGGTATTCGACCATCTGTCCGTAGTGATCGAAACAATGGCCCACTGCCACGGGGGCCAGCGCCAGACGGGTCGCTGTGCCTTCGCCGAAGGGATTCTTGACGGGGGCAACCAGGTTCTTGTCGTTGATGCTTAATGCCGCCTTATGAAGGTAGGCAAAAGAATCCTTCAAGTACTTGATGATATCTGCTTTGCTTGTGACCGAGTCTGGGCCGTTTTCTCCACCGGTGTCGACCGGTGATTTTTCTTCCAGAATGCCGGCAGCCAAAATGTAGTTGACTGCAGCCACGTGCTTGACCTGTTGGGCGAACGTGCGGACCCCCTTGAACTCACCGGTGGTCGGAGCGAAAGAGTACTTGTCCTCGGGCATGGCGTCGGCTGCGGGCACAAATTCACTTTCTACGTTGGTGACGGCACCGTTCAGAACCTGGCTTACGGCCTTGGGTTCTGGTTTTGCAGCTTGAGCGAGAACGATGCCGCTGAGCAAGAGCAAACAGGCGCATATAGTGTGAAACCTCTGCATTGAGTTTCTCCTTGAAGCGCTTCGAATTTCTAACATTAAATGTAGGCACGAGCGTCTCGCTCGTGCTGCGCTGGCACGAACCACGCGGGGACAGCCGCCCTCGGGTGTCCGGTCGAGCACAAGCTCGACAGCTCTTGCCGGTATCACAATAGTGGACCTTTGCTCCGCCGGACAGCCGAGGGCGGCGGTCCCCACGTCGTCCGTGCCACTACCGAACGAGGCCGGACGTTCGCGCCTACATTAATCTCGAACGACTGACGGCGTTAACTTCAATTGCTGGGATGAAAGGCGATGGCGGCGGACTGCCAGCAGTCCTACGACCATCGCGACCGCTGAACACAGTAGAGCTGCCGGGACGCCTACCCGAGTCGCCAGCGCTCCCCAAATCGTGCTACCCAAGGCCATACCACCCTGCAGAACCAGCAGATACATGGACAGCGCGCGGGCTCGCAGGAACGACGGACACATGGTCTGCGCCGCTACGTTCAGGCAGGCCAGGATCCCAATCCACGCCGTGCCGCCGACAAACAGTACCAGACAAAGCAGGGAGAATGTTTGAACCCGTCCGGCGGCGAAGGTCATGGCGGCGAAGAGCAGGATGTCGAAGGCCACCAGCCCATCTACGGAAAGGCGAGTACGCACACGCGGCAGAACGGCCGCGCCGGCTAGAGCTCCGAGGCCAAAGAATCCCAGGAGAAGCCCGTAGCCGGTCGCGCCGTGCGGACGAGCCAGAATCGGCAGCAGTGCGGGCAGGGAACTGGCCGCCAAACTGAAAGCTCCGGTGCGGATCAGAATAGACCGCACCTGTGGCGCGCCCCGAACATAGCGCAGACCCGCGATCATGGCGTCGCGCACGCGTCCGGTCGCAACGTGCTCGTAGTGAGGGCGTTTCCACTGGTACAGAAAGAAGATCACGCCGAAGAACGATGCCGCATTGAGCAGGAACGCCACTCCGGAGCCCGCCGCTGCGATCACCAGTCCGCCGAGCGCCGGACCGAAGGCGCGGGCGACGTTGAAGCCGACAGAATTCAGCGCCACCGCCGAGGCATGATTTTCCGGGCAGACGACCTCGGGCGTGATGGCCTGCCAAGCCGGGTCGTTCATGACCGCGCCCAGCCCCAGGATGAAAGTGAACAGCAAAAGCATCCACGGGGTAACATGGTGGTAAAGCGTCAGCACGCCCAGGACTCCGGCGGCTACCACCATCCAGCTCTGGGTGATGAGTAGGAATCGTCGCCGATCAACCATATCTGCCAGAGCGCCCGCAGGCAGGATCACCAGAAATACTGGAAGAGTAGTGGCGGCAGTGACCAGGCTGACCATCAACGGAGACATGGTCAGCTGCGTCATCAGCCAGCCCGCGCCGACGTTTTGCATCCAGGTTCCGGTGTAAGAGATTACCGCCGCGATCCAAAGCGACCGGAACAGCGGCTCGCCCAGCGGAGCCCATGCTGAATTTGCCCGCTGCGGAGGCAAGCTCGCGGACGCCGGTATCTTGATAGCTTCCGACATGGTCAGTGGCTCGCCGTCCCATTTGCCGCAAAGGGGCTGAGGTCAAACGGCCATTCTTTATTTCGCCACGCCCGAATCAGGTAAATCGCGATGCCGGTAATCAGGATAACCAGCGCGTAGCGGACCTGCTTCAAAGAGTTGGTGCGGGAAACCAGCACGAAGATGAATCCGGTTGAGGCAAACAACGCGGGCAGCGGATAAAGCCACATCCGAAAAGGGCGAGGCAACTCAGGCCGCCGGATGCGCAATACGATGACGCCGATGGCCTGGACGAGAAACTGCAGCGTGATCCGAATCACGACCAGTGCTGCGATCACGTCGGCCAGCGAAAAAAAGCAAAACAGCACTGCGACTCCACCCAGAGCCAGCAACGAAACGTAGGGGAATCGGTGTTGCGGATGCACCCGGGCGAAGGCCTGGAAATAATTCCCGTCAAGCGCCGCTGCGTAAGGCACGCGTGAATAGCCCAGCAGCAGCGAGAAGACGGAAGCAAATGCTGTCCACATCACCAGGGCGGTGACCAGATTGGCCGCCCAGGTCCCGTAAATCTTTTGCATGAAAATGGAAACCACATACAGACCGCGATTGGAGTGGCCGGTGTAGGTGATCTCCTGCCAGGGCACCACGCCCAGGATGCTGATGTTCATCAACACGTATAGACATCCCACCAGAAGAATGGATAGCAGCAGCGCCCGCGGGATGGTCGTGCCCGGGTCCTTCACTTCATCGCCCAGAAAGCAAACGTTGTAGTAGCCCCAATAGTCGTAAGTGGCGATGAGCATGGCCGAACCTAACCCGAGAAAGAAATTGTGTGACAAGGTGAAAGCGCCTGCTGGAAAGCTGAAGGCGCGCGCCGCATCGAAGTGGGTGAATCCTGCAATGATGATCCAACCGATGGTGATCAAAACCCCAGCCAGAAGCAGCTTGGACAACCATCCGATGCTGGTGATTTTGCGGTAAAGCAATATCACCGCCAATACGACAATACCGATCGCTACAAATGTCGCGCCGGACATCAACCAGCGCAGTTGCAGCGTGCCTAGCAATGGAAGATGCAATTCCCAGAGATAGTCAGCGTACTGATGTTCGAGTCCCGGCCAAAAGTAGGATGCGTAGCCAGCCAGCCCAATCGCTCCCGACGCCACCGAAAGCGGCGCGCTGAAAGAAAGCTGCCAAATAAAGAGAAAAGAAATCAGTTGCCCTAGACGGCGAGGACCGTAAATCTCGCGCAGATAGTTGTACGATCCGCCCGACTTGGGCATTGCCGCACCCAGCTCCGCCCAGACCAACCCGTCACACATGGCGAAGATTGCGCCCAGGATCCAACCCAGCATGGCCTGCGGCCCGCCCATGGCTCCGACGATCAAAGGGATGGTGATGAACGGCCCCACCCCAATCATGTCGATCATGTTGAGCGCGGTGGCGGCGCTCACGCCGATTCCGCGGATGAGCGGGGGAGAAGAGGCCTCAGTCGTCGGTCGTCGGTCGCCGGCCTGGGAACCGTCGTTAGTCGTTGGTCGTTGGTCGTTGGCCTTAGCCATAGGGTGCATTTGTAATGCGCGAGTTTGATCTATCGCGGAAGCCAGCGCGTATATGGCTTCCAAAAGCGTACACGGCGACCGGGGCCCAAAGACCAACTACCAAAGGCCAACGACCGATTTATTCGTGTCCTGCGCCCAGCAGGTTCACATACAACCGAATTGCTCCCGGAACGCCGGCGGGTAGTTGGCGGAAGAAAGCGTATCCGGTGTAGATATAGGTGCCCTTGCCGTATTGCGCTCGCAGCAGGCCGCCCTTGAGCGGCTGCTCCCCCGGATCATGAGATGAAAGTAGAGGCCGGAAGTTACTGTCCGGTTGGTCCATGAAATACAAACCTCGCTCCTGCACCCAGCCGTCGAAATCGCGTTGCGCAATCTGGTTGGGGTAGTGGAACACGCTGTCTTCGTGAGCGAGAATCTCTACCGGAGCTTCCTCGACAGAAACCCGGCCGCGACTCAACGTCGCGGGAAACGGCGTGAAGTGGCCGCTGTTAAAGTCGCCGGTGCCCGCGTTGTATTGCACGATCAGAGTGCCGCCTGCCGAGACATAGTCCAGCAGCTTTTTGTTGTTCGCGGCGACGTCCTTCTGCGTGTCGTATGCCCGGATACCGAGAACAACGGTTCCGTATTGCGCCAGGTTTTCGCCGGCAAGCTTTTCCGCCGGGAGCAACGTGACATCAATCCCGATCTGCTGGAGCACAGTTGGAATTTCATCCCCGGCGCCGGGGACGTACGCAACCTTGAGATCTTTCGGGACTTTCACATCCACGATGCTGACGCGCTGCAAGGCGGGTTGGTAGTAATAAGCGCTGGCCAAGTCTTCGCGGGTGACCAGAGTGTAGCCTTCGCTGTAGCTCTTCCCATTAGCTGCGAGCACAGCGCGAATCTGGGCGTGGCCTTCTTTCAGACTTTCCGGAACCACTTTGAAGACAAAATGCTTCTTGTCGCCGCGCTGGCGCAGCTCGACGGGAATTTCTTTGGGTTCGATCCGCCACCCGGCGGGCACTTCCAGACGGAGCCTGCCGCTGGAAACACCCGTCAGGTTAGAACTCACGCCCACCTTCACGCTGCGTTCGGAACCATTCGCGATGGGAACGATCTGCTCGCCCGGCTCCAATTCGACCGAGAACGCCGGCACCACAGCCAGCGGCCGCTTC
>Ga0207100_1243_pt1 | contig 10385 bp, 18 predicted proteins | sample Alteio_BWMinHeat_82_FD_153520 | JGI IMG/M metagenome (GOLD analysis project Ga0207100, IMG submission 153520) | Enriched cells from forest soil in Barre Woods Harvard Forest LTER site, Petersham, Massachusetts, United States -... | ecosystem: Environmental > Terrestrial > Soil > Temperate forest >...
GGACAGAGAATCAGAATCCGTTTGAAGGCTTATGACTACCGCGTGCTGGACACGTCGACCGGCGAGATCGTCGACACTGCGAAGCGCACCGGTGCGCAGGTTGCGGGGCCCATTCCGCTGCCCACGATGAAGAACAAGTATTGCGTGCTGCGTTCGCCCCACGTCGACAAGAAGTCGCGCGAGGCGTTCGAGATTCGCACGCACAAGCGGCTGATCGACATCCTCGAGCCGACGCAGCAGACGGTGGACGCGCTGATGAAGCTCGATCTTCCGGCTGGCGTCGACGTCGAGATCAAGACTGTGCAGAAGTAGCAAAGTTCCAGCAGGACCGGCAGTGCTGGGCCATTGCGCCCGGCATGATGAGGAAAGGAAAAGACGATGGCAGTTACAGGAATTCTCGGCAAGAAGATCGGCATGACCCAGCTCTTCGACGACCGCGGCGATGTTCACCCGGTGACCGTGCTGAAGGCGGGCCCATGCGTGATCACGCAGCTCAAGACGCAGGCGAAGGACGGATACGACGCCGCGCAGATCGGGTATGTCGATTTCATCAAGGCCTCGAAGGTGAACAAGGCTATGACCGGCCACTTCGCCAAGACGAATGTTCCTCCGGTCCGCATGATGAAGGAAGTCCCGGTTGAGGCTGCCAAGGCTGGCGATGACACCGCGGCAGTCAAGGCGGGCGATCGTGTGATGGTCGACATCTTTGCCGATGAGAAGTTCGTCGATGTGATCGGCACGTCGAAGGGACGCGGATTTGCGGGTGTCGTTCGACGCCATCACTTCGGAGGCGGCCCCAAGGCGCACGGCCACATGTTCCAGGTGCAGGGCTCGATCGGCGCCTCGTCGTTTCCGTCGCGCGTTTTCCCCGGCCAGCGTATGCCCGGCCACATGGGCCACGCGCAGATCACGGTGCGCAACCTGCGTATCCGCGGTATCGATGTTGAGGACAACCTGCTGATGGTTGAGGGCGCTGTTCCCGGCCCGCGGGATGGATACGTTCTGATTTCGAAGGCGAAGGCTCCGCCGCGCGAGCGTCGTGGATTTGCTGGAGCGACCACGCTGGATCCGTTGAAGGCTTCGAAGAAGGCAACGCCCAAGAAGAAGTAGCACAACAAGCTGCGCGGGGAACAGACCGGGTAACGCAGCCTAACAAAGTCCGGGCCTACCGCATCGACGGCGGGCATGAAGAGAGAAGAACGATGGCGAACATTGATGTAGTCAATCTCGGCGGGAAGAAGGTTGGGGAGTTCGAACTCCTCGATGAAGTGTTTGCCGGCGAGATCAACGACGGGCTCCTATGGGAGTCGGTGAAACACTACCGCGCAGCGCTGCGCCAAGGCACGGCGTCGACGAAGACCCGCGGGCTGGTTTCGGGCGCAGGCCGCAAGCTGTGGAAGCAGAAGGGAACCGGGCGCGCGCGTATCGCGTCGATCCGGAGCCCGCTCTGGCGGTCGGGCGGCACGGTTCACGGACCCAAACCGCGCAGCTACGAGTACTCGTTTCCGCAGAAGAAGCTGATGGGCGCGCTGCGCTCGGCGATTGCGGCCAAGATTGCCGATGGCAAGCTGACAGTGGTGGAGTCGTTCCAGGTTGACGAGCCGAAGACCAAGTTCTACCGTGCTGCGCTGAATAAGCTCGAGGCGGGCAAGACGACGCTGCTGGTTGAGTCCAGCCAGAAGCTGTCCGAGAATCTTTACCTCGGCTCGCGCAACCTCGATGGCGTTGAGCTAGTGCTCAGCTCCGAGGTTCATCCTTACGATCTCCTGCGCTATGAACATGCCATCTTCTCCAAGGATGCGCTCGAGACGCTGCAGGAGACGCTGAAGAAGTTTGTATCCAAGCGCAGCAAGCACGCGCAGAAGGAGGTTGCGTAATGCCAACCCTCTACACCGTTATTCGCCGCCCGTTGATTACCGAGAAGGGCATGACTGTGAAGGAAGCCCAGAACACGCTGGTCTTCGAGGTGGATATGGATGCCACCAAGACTGAGGTCAAGCAGGCCGTCGAGACACTGTTCAAGGTCAAGGTGGACGGCGTACGCACCGCTACCGTCGAAGGCAAGGAACGGCGGCGCGGCAAGTTTTCGGGCTACCGTCCCGATTGGAAGAAGGCTTATGTCCGCCTGAAAGAGGGACAGAAGATGCCGGAGTATCTGAACAGCTTATAAGTGCAGCCGTTAGCTATTAGCTTTAGCCGACGAATTGGCAAGGCAAGCGATTTTCGAGAAAGAACTAGCTAAAAGCTAAGAGCTAAAGGCTAGGAGCTAAATAAAATGCCGATCAAATCATTTCGACCGATTACCCCGACACTGCGCTTCCAGACGAAGCTGGTGAACGACGACCTGACCACGGACACGCCGCATAAGCCGCTGCTCTCGGTCAAGCAGCGCACCGGAGGACGCAACTCGACAGGTCGCCTGACCATCCGCCATCAGGGTGGAGGCCACAAGCAGAAGCTGCGCCTCATCGACTTCAAGCGCGACAAGTTTGGCATTCCCGCCACCGTCGCAACGATTGAATACGATCCGAACCGCAGCTCGCGCATCGCGCTGGTGCACTATGCGGACGGAGAGAAGCGGTACATTATCCAGCCGGTCGGCCTGAAGGTTGGGCAGAAGATCATGAGCGGGCCGGACGCAGACATCCTGGTGGGCAACGCGCTTCCGCTGAAGAATATTCCTCTGGGAACGATTGTGCACAACATCGAGCTTCGTCCGGGCAAGGGCGCGCAGATGGCGCGTTCGGCCGGGGCGCAGGTAAACCTGGTGGCGAAGGAAGGCGATTACGCCCTGCTGAAGCTGCCTTCGGGCGAGACGCGCAAGGTGCTGGTCGAGTGCATGGCGACCATCGGGCAGGTCGGCAACACCGACCACGAGAATGTTTCGATCGGCAAGGCCGGACGCAACCGCTGGAAGGGAATCAATCCTTCGAACCGCGGCGTTTCGATGAACCCGGTCGACCATCCGCACGGTGGAGGCGAAGGCAAGACCTCTGGCGGACGTCACCCAGTGACCCCGTGGGGCCAGCCGACGCGGGGATACAAAACTCGCAATAACAAGCGCACCGATGTGTTCATCGTCACGCGCCGCAACAAGGGCAAGTAGGAACGAAGGCCAACACCAAGTCTCGCCGCTCAAGAGATTCGTCGTATACAGCACCGTAACCGGCAGTACAGAATTTTGGAGCAAAACATGTCACGTTCCGCAAAGAAAGGTCCATTCATCGACGGACATCTTCAGACGAAGATCACGGTCATGAATCAGACCAACGACAAGAAGGTTGTGCGCACCTGGTCACGCCGCTCGACGATCTTCCCCGACATGGTCGGCCACACGATCGCGGTACACAACGGCCGCAAGTTCATCCCGGTCTACGTGACGGAGAACATGGTCGGCCACAAACTGGGCGAGTTTTCCGCGACGCGCACGTTCAAAGGCCACTCCGCGCGCGCAGCCGAGACGACCGCGAAGCCGAAGTAGTTCAGGTGGGGCAAGTTTTCTGAGGACGCGCCGATGTGAGGGCGCGAGACAGTTCGAAGGATCAAAGTTATGTCGAAGATTGCAGTAGAAAAAGTTCGAGAGTTCCGGGCCGAGGCGAAGTTCCAGCGCACCAGCCCGCAGAAGGCGAAGCTGGTTCTCGACACCATCAAGGGCATGCGCGTCGAGCAGGCGCTCAACACCGTACACTTCTCCACCAAGCGCATGGCGCCGGTGATAGAGAAGGTGCTGCGGTCTGCAATTCAGAATGCGACCTACGTCTCGCAGGAGCAGGGCCTGGATGTGGATGTCGATAACCTCTATGTCCGCACCGCCGTGGCGAATGAGGGGCCACGCATGAAGCGCATCCGTCCCGCGCCGATGGGCCGGGCGTTCCGCTACCAGCGCCGGCTCGCGCACATCGTGGTAACCGTTGCGGAGAAGAAGTCGCCGTCTGCGGCTGTAGTTGCCGAACCGGAAGCACCTTCGGTCGGCAAGAGGACCACCAGGCCGGCGGCAAAAAAGACGGCAGCCAGGAAGACTGCGGCAAAGAAAGCTCCGGTCAAGAAGGCAGCAAAGAAAACCGCGAAGTAGTGGGTAAATCCCGGGGAACGATCCGGTAAACTTAGAGTTTTGCATCAGGCCCCGCCGGCTCAACCGGCACCGGGGCGAAGTAAAGGGAAGCTATGGGACAGAAGGTCCATCCGTATGGGTTTCGCCTCGGTGTCAACAAGCCATGGAAGTCGCGCTGGTTTGTAGAGCGCGGCTATGACAAGCTGCTCGTCGAAGACGTGAAGCTGAAGGCTGAGCTTCGCGAGAAGCTGAAGGCTGCCGGCGTCAGCTCGGTGGAAGTCGAGCGTCCGGGCAACAAGCTGCGTCTGATCATCCGCACGGCGCGTCCGGGCATCATCATCGGCCGCAAGGGCGCGGAGATCGACAAGCTGAAGGCCGACATCCAGAAGCGCACCTCGCGCGAGGTCTTCATCGACATCCTCGAGGTCAATAAGCCCGAGCTCGATGCACAGCTCGTCGCCGAGAACATCGCGCTGCAGTTGGAGAAGCGTGTCAGCTTCCGCCGCGCCATGCGCAAGTCAGTTGATTCGGCGCTGCGCTTCGGCTGCAAGGGCATCAAGGTCCGCGTATCGGGCCGCCTGAACGGCAATGAGATCGCGCGCTCGGAGTGGTATCTCCAGGGTCGTCTGCCGCTGCACACGCTGCGTGCGGACATCGACTACGGTTTTGCCGAGGCGCACACCACCTACGGCATTATCGGCGTCAAGACCTGGGTCTACCGCGGCGATATTTACGAGCAGAAGAAGCGCCGCGATCAGGGCACCACTGCGGGCGTGTTCTAAAGGAGCAACCGTAGCTATTAGCTGTTAGCTATTAGCTGAGGTTGCTCAAGTACGACGGAAGAGTTTTGAGTTGGTTTTTGGTTAAGAGCTAAAGGCTAACAGCTAAGAGCTAGGGGTTTTCTTATGTTGATGCCAAAGAAGGTCAAGTTTCGCAAGCAGCAGCGCGGACGCATGACGGGCAAGGCGTGGCGCGGTTCGGATCTATCGTTCGGCGATTTCGGCCTAAAGGTGCAGGAGTGCGGCTACATCACGGATCGGCAGATCGAAGCAAGCCGTATCGCGATGACGCGCTTCATCAAGCGTGGCGGCAAGGTGTGGCTGCGCATCTTCCCGGACAAGCCGATTACCAAGAAGCCCGCCGAAACCCGTATGGGTAAAGGCAAGGGCGCGCCGGACCATTGGGTCGCGGTCGTCCGTCCGGGCAAGATTCTGTTCGAGATGGAAGGTGTCTCGTCCGAACTGGCGCGTGAGGCGATGCGCCTCGCTGCTCACAAGCTGCCGCTGAAGACGGTTTTCATCCAGCGACACGATGTCAAGGCAACGGTCGCCGCCAAGTAGTGCCGTTTCCCAGTTAGCAACGAAAGAAGAAAATTATGGAACTCGAGAAGATCCGCAACCTTACCGACGAAGAGCTCACGAGCCAGCAGGCGAAGTCTGCCGAGCAGCTCTTCCGCCTCCGCTTCCAGAAGAGCCTGGGCAACAACGAAGGCATCAAGAAGCTGCGCGTGCTGAAGCTCGACATCGCTCGCATCCAGACTATAGCTCGCGAGCGCACGCTGGCAGCCGAGAAGGCCGCATCGCCCGCACGCGTAGCCGCCGCGCCGGCCGCGAGCACCCGCACCGCGCGCAAGAAAGCGAAGAAGGACTAACGATGGCAGAGACAACGAAGACAGCGACTCCTGAGCAGCAGGCCGCCCGGCGCAACGAGAAGGTGGGCCTGGTGGTTTCGACGAAGATGCAGAAGACGATCGTCGTCGAGATCGAGATCCGCAAGGCGCACCCGAAGTACAAGCGGGTGATGAAGTCCAACAAGAAGTTCTACGCGCACGACGAGTTGAACTCGGCGCGTGTGGGCGACGTGGTCCGCATCCGCGAGGCAAGGCCGCTGTCAAAGCTGAAGCGCTGGTCGTTGGAAGAGATTGTCCGCCGCTCTTCTCTCTCTCAACTCGACGAGAAGAAGCCGCTCGCCGAAGTGAAGTAAGGGTCATTGAGATTTGTGCGGGGTTTTGCCCGCGCAGTAGTGAGAGTGTCAGGTCTGAGAGTTTCAAGGGGCTCGAGCCCCGGGCCGCATGGCCCAGGAGAACGAACATGTCAGTACAGATGAGAACCATTCTCGACGTCGCCGACAACTCCGGCGCACGCAAGCTGCAGGTGATCCTGCCTCTGGGCGGCGGTCTCGGCAAGAAGGCCGGCCTGGGCGATGTTGTCACCGCGGCCGTCAAGGAAGCGTCGCCCGATGGCACGGTCAAGAAGGGCAAGGTCGTCAAGGCTGTTATTGTGCGCACGCGCAAGGAGTATCGCCGGCGCGACGGCACGTATATCCGCTTCGATCAGAATGCCGCGGTCGTGATTAACGACGCGAATGAGCCGGTAGGCACGCGCGTATTCGGCCCGGTGGCACGCGAGTTGCGCGAGAAGAAGTTCCTGAAGATCGTCTCTCTCGCGCCTGAAGTGATTTAGCAGCAGCCGCTAGCTTTTAGCTTTTAGCTTCTAGCTAGGCAGGGTTAGAACAATATTCACGCCGGTCTCGGACCGAGAGTTTCTAGCTAAGAGCTAGAAGCTAGCAGCTAGGAGCTAGTTATGGCAGGCATCAAGATCAAGCGTAACGACACCGTTGAAGTCATCGCCGGCAAGGACAAGGGGAAGCGCGGGCGCGTGCTGCGCGTCATGGCGGATAGGAATCGCCTCCTGGTCGAGCACGTCATGATGATCAAGAAGCACGTGAAGCCGAACCCGCAACGGAACATCAAGGGTGGGATCGCCGAGCAGGAATCCTCCATCCACGTCTCGAATGTGATGCTGGTGGATGGCGAAGGCAACAAGACGCGTGTCGGCACCAAGGTTGAAGGCGACACAAGGGTTCGAATCTCGAAGGTAAGCGGCAACCCGATCCCGGAGAAGAAGAAGTAAATGCAAGCTCCTGGCTGTTAGCTTTTAGCTAGGAGCTAAGGGCTAACAGCTAAACCAAGGTTCACCCCACGAATCGGTACACGGGCTAAGAAGCCCACTCCGGAAACCGTGGAGAAAGCGAAGATCACCATGGCAGCACGATTCAGAGAGAAGTACGTCAGCGAGATCCGTCCGGCGATTGCCAAGGAACTGGGCATCACCAACCCGATGGCGATTCCAAAGATCGAGAAGATCGTCATCAACATGGGGCTGGGCGAAGCGACGCAGAATGTGAAGATCATGGACCCGCTGGTGGCCGACCTTGCCTCCATTGCCGGGCAGAAGCCCGTCACCACCAGGGCGAAGAAATCGATTGCCCAGTTCAAGGTCCGCGAGGGCATGCCGATTGGCGCGATGGTTACGCTACGCGGCGACAAGATGTACGAGTTTCTGGACCGCCTGATCTCGATCGCGCTGCCCCGCGTCCGCGACTTCCGCGGCGTCTCGTCGAAGAGCTTTGACGGCCGCGGCAACTACACGCTCGGCCTGCGCGACCAACTCATCTTCGCTGAGATCGATTACGCGAAGGTGGACAAGATGAAGGGGATGAACGTCACCATCGTCACTACTGCGGCCGACGACAACGGCGCCCGAGCCCTGCTGAAGGGGTTCGGAATGCCGTTCCGGGTTGGCGCATAGTCGCCCAATTCCGAAATCGGCACAACAGATTTGAAGTTTGTAACAGGATAGAGAGCAAAACACTATGGCAACTACAGCAAAGCGCGTCAAGGACGCAAAGAAGCCGAAGTTCAAATCCCGCCAGCACAACCGCTGCCAGCTCTGCGGCCGTCCCCGCGCGTTTCTGCGCAAGTTCGGGGTCTGCCGTCTGTGCTTCCGCGGACTCGCGCTGAAGGGCGAGATTCCGGGCGTCGTCAAGTCAAGCTGGTAAGCGGGAAACTGCGGCAGCCTGATATACTTACAAGGTTGTCGCATCCGTCTCACCCTTCCAGAGACCTCATCCGCCAAGGATGCTGAAGTCTGGGAGACAAGTTCTCACCGGGGCCGTCAAGGTCCTCCAAATGCAAGTAGCGACATGACATTTCCGCTGGTTCTCGCCGTTTCAGGACACGCCGAGCGAACGGGGAATGAAGGAGAATGAATGAACCTCACCGATCCAGTAGCTGATTTTCTGACTCGCATCCGCAACTCCATCCGCGCGCGTCACCAGAAGCTCGACGTGCCCGCCTCCAAGCTGAAGAGCGAGATCGCCCGCATCCTCAAGGAGGAGGGTTACATCGCGAACTACAAGCCCACCGAAGAGAACGGCCTGAAGGTACTGCGCGTGTATCTGAAGTACGGCCCCAACAACGAGGCTGTCATTCGCGATCTGCAGCGCGTCTCGCGCCCCGGTTGCCGCGTGTATCTGGGCCGCGATGAGATCAAGCGGGTTCAGGGCGGCCTGGGCATCTCCATCATGACGACTCCGAAGGGCGTCATGACCGGACGCCAGGCGCGCCGCGAAGGTGTTGGCGGCGAGATTCTCTGCGAAGTCTGGTAGGCAGGTTTTAGTACGTCGGGGCAATGGGCCCGGCATGATTGGAAACACCCGGCTGCAGTGGAACTTGAGCTTCGCTTGAGCGACTCGCAAGCCACGAAAAAGGATTCTCGTATGTCTCGTATCGGCAAGAAGCCAATCCCGCTGCCCGTCGGCGTCAAGTACACCGTTCAGGAAGGCGGCAAGACCGTCCTCGTCGAAGGCCCGAAGGGCAAAGTCAGCGCCATGCTTCCAGGCGGAATCACCCTGGTGCAGAAAGACGGTGCCCTGGTGACGGAGCGCCAGGATGACAAGCAGGCCGCGTTCCATGGTCTTGCGCGCGCGCTGGTGTTCAACGCCGTAACCGGCGTCACTACCGGCTGGACCAAGGACCTCGACATCGTCGGCATCGGGTACCGCGCCGAGTTGAAGGGCAAGAACATGGTTGTATTCACCCTCGGCTTCTCGCATCCGATCGAGTTTCCGCTACCCACGGGCATTCAAGTTGCGATCGATCCGAAACAGACGCACCTCACGATTTCCGGCATCGATCGTCAGAAGGTCGGCCAGGTTGCGGCCGATATGCGGTCATTGCGCAAGCCCGATCCGTACAAGAACAAGGGCGTCCGCTACACCGGCGAGAAGCTGAAGAAGAAGGTCGGCAAGACCGGCGCGAAATAGGTTCTAGCTGCCGGCCTTTGGCTGGCGGCTGCACAACTAACCCGAACGTCCCCAGCACTCTGGCGACGCCAATAGGAAGGAAGCAAGAAAATGCTCAAGCCCCGCGAACGCAACGTAATCCGCAAGCGCGTACACAGCCGCATCCGGGAGAAGATGTCCGGAACCGCGGAGCGTCCACGCCTCAACGTCTACCGCTCGCTGAACCATATCTACACGCAGCTCATCGACGATCTCAATGGCGTCACCCTGGTCTCCGCATCCTCGTTCGGCAAGAAGACCGAGGACAAGCACTACGGCGGAAACGTTGCTGCCGCCAAAACCGTCGGCAAGCTTATCGCCGAGCGCGCGAAGGAGAAGGGCATCAAGAGAGTGGTCTTCGATCGCGGCGGATACCTGTACCACGGCCGCGTGAAGGCTCTCGCTGAAGCAGCGCGTGAGGCTGGTCTCGAGTTTTAGTCAATAAGTTTTCAGGTTTTGGCGAGCTGGCGCAGGGAACTGCGGGCCGCCGGAAAGATGGACAGCATATGGCACTGATGAAGAAGAAGCTCGATGCGAACAGGCTGAACCTCAAGGACGAGGTGGTCTCGATCAATCGCGTCACCAAGGTCGTCAAGGGCGGCAAGAACATGTCCTTTGCCGCGCTGGTCGTGATCGGCGATCCGGGCGAGGGTGTGGTCGGCTACGGTTCGGGCAAGGCCAAGGAAGTCCCCCAGGCGATTCGCAAAGGCATTGAAGCGGCCAAAAAGAACCTCTTCAAGATCAACCTGACCGCGACCACCATCCCGCACCAGGTGCTGGGCCACTATGGCGCCGGGTCAGTGATGCTGAAGCCGGCGCCGGAAGGCACCGGAGTCATCGCCGGCAAGACGGTCCGCGCTGTGATGACCTCGGCCGGCGTGCAGAACGTGCTGACCAAGTCGCTTGGCTCGGCCAACCCGCACAACGTTATCAAGGCTACGTTCGACGCTCTCATCCAGCTTCGCAACAAGGCCGAGGTCGCCGCGCTGCGCGGCAAGACTGTCGAGGAGATGTAATCATGGCCGCTACCAAGGCAATCGCCAAGATCAAACTGCAATACCACCGCTCGAAGATCTGTACCCCGGTCAAGCATAAGCTCGTGATCAAGGGGCTCGGCTTCACACGTCTCAATCAGATCGTCGAGCGCGAAGACACGCCGTCGATTCGTGGCATGGTGGCGAAGGTGCCCCATCTGGTCCGCGTGGTCGAA
>Ga0207100_1244_pt1 | contig 10354 bp, 12 predicted proteins | sample Alteio_BWMinHeat_82_FD_153520 | JGI IMG/M metagenome (GOLD analysis project Ga0207100, IMG submission 153520) | Enriched cells from forest soil in Barre Woods Harvard Forest LTER site, Petersham, Massachusetts, United States -... | ecosystem: Environmental > Terrestrial > Soil > Temperate forest >...
TAGGATTGCCAACTGTTGCCAACCGGTATATTGTCGACGTATCGGAGAATTTCCATGCCGACGCGGAACATCAACCTCACCCCCGAAATGGATCGATTCGTCGCCAGGCGGATTCGGAATGGACGTTACGCCAATGCCAGCGAAGTGCTTCGGGCAGGGCTGCGTGCCCTGGAAGAAGATGAGAAGGAAGATCAGGCCAGGCTAAAGGGTCTCCGCATGGCCGTCGAGGCAGCAGAAGAGAGTGGTATCGCAGAGGGTGATGTCTTTGAACAGGTACGCAGCACCATCCGGCAGATAGCCGCGGACAAGGCGAACGTTGCCTGAGTATGAATTCTCACGTCTTGCATTAGCCGATTTGAAGGCCATCGCCCGATACACGATTCGAACCTGGGGCACGGACCAGGCCATGCGCTATCTGGACGAGATTCAGGAATGCGTCCTGAAGATCGCGGAATCTCCATCCATGGGCCGCCCATGCAACCGGATCAAGACCGGGTATCGCTGCATGGAACATGGGCGCCACGTCACCCTCTATCGCCGCAAATCCGATGGGATATTCATCGCAAGAGTGCTCCATCAACACATGCTGCCGAGGATACATGTCATCGAATAGTGGTGGGATGCCCCGGTGATTCGGCAGTGTGAGTGGAAAGGACAAGAGTGCATCACGCCTGCGTACGAACCGGTTTTTGGGCCAGGAAACAGGCCCGCCGCATGCGATAATTGAGACTATGTTGATTGGGGTAAGGCCGCTGCGCTGTCTCGCGCTGGTCGTATTACTGGCCGCTCTGGGCTGCCATGCTCAGACCACCACCGCCTCGCAGCTTATCCAGCCCGGCGTCAAGCTCTCCCCTGACCTCGCCCGCCGCATCGAAGTCATGATCCGCACCCACGCGCAGATCACCCCCGACTACATCGTCTCCGTCAGCGACCCCGCAAAGAGCGAGTACCCCGGCTACGTCGCCGTCACCGTCTCCTTCGCGGTCGAGGGCAAGCCCCTCAAGCAGGCCCCGTTCCTGCTCTCCACCGACGGCAAGACGCTGGCGCAGTTCAACAAATTCGACATCAGCCAGGACCCAATGGCAAACGTCTCCGCCGCCGGACGGCCCGCGCGCGGTGGACCAGCCGGCGCGCCCGTGCTCATCGTCGGCTTCGACGACCTCGAGTGCCCCTACTGCGCCATGATGAACGCGGAGATCTTTCCCGCCCTGCTCAATCGCTACAAGGACCAGGTGCGCATCGTCTACCGCGACTTCCCGCTGGACGAGATTCATCCGTGGGCCCGCCACGCAGCCGTCGATGCCAACTGCCTCGCCGCCCTCTCCACGCCCGGCTATTGGAACTTCGTCGATTACGTCCACGCCCACGCCTCGGATATAGCAGGAGCAGAGAAGAGCGTCGACAAGGCCACGCAGAATCTCGATAAGATCGCGCTCGACGAAGGCCTCCGCCAGAAGGTCAAACAGTCCGACCTGACCGCCTGCGTGCAGAAGCAGGATAGCGCCGGCGTCAGCCAGTCCGTCCTTCAGGCCGAGGCGGATCCTCTGCGCATCGACTCCGCACCCATCCTCTTCATCAACGGCGAAAAGGTCGACGGCGTCGTGCCCATCGAAACCCTCTACCGCATCATCGACCGGGCTCTGGTCGCAGCCGGCCAGACGCCTCCTCCGGCCGCGCCCCCCACGCAGCCTGCATCGGCCCCGGCGGCCAAGCCAGGGAGCTAGACAATACATGAACTCAGGCGCGCAGGTCAGGCAAGTCGAGTCAACCCGCCGCACCCGATCGAAAACTGGAATGGAGAATCATGAGTAGCCGAGCAACGATGGCGGCCAGCCTCGCCCACGCTGGCAACGTAAGACGTACATGCTCGCGAACCGCGGCGGGCCTGGTCCCCTTGGCCCTCCTCGTCCTCGCCGGATGCAAACCCACCCATACCGCCGACGTCGTCGCCACCGTCAACGGCCACGCCATCATGCGCACCGACATGGACCGCATGTACAAGGCCCAACTCGCGGAGGCGCAGAGCCAGCAGACCACGCCCGAAGGGGAAGACTCACTTCGCCTCAGCATAGTCCACGAGTTGATCGACGAGGAGATCGTCGAGCAGCGCGCCGCCAAGATGAATCTCACCGCGACTCCGGAAGAGGTCGACGCCAAGGTCGCCGCGATGAAGGCGCCCTACACCGAAGAGCAGTTCGCCGAGCGACTGAAGGCCTCCAACCACACCCTCGACGACATGCGCCGCGACATCCGCCGCTCGCTCACCATCGAAAAGCTCACCAACAAGGAGATCAAGTCCAAGATCACCGTCACCGACGCCGACGTCACCAACTACTTCAACCTGCACAAGGCTGAGTTCGACCTGATCGAGCCGCAGTACCACCTCTCCCGCATTGTCGTCACCGGGGTGCCCTCGGCCCAGCCCGGCAACCTGCAGGGCAGCAAGGCCACCAGCGACGCCGAAGCCAAGAAGAAAATCCAGGCGCTCAAGAACCGCCTCGATTCCGGCGAAGACTTCGGCACCATCGCCATGAACTTCTCCGAGGATCCCAACACCGCCTCCAGCGGCGGCGACATGGGCTTCGCCTTCGAGAGCCAGTTGAAGGCCGACCCCTCCATCGGCGCCGCCATCCTCAAGCTCAAGCCCGGCGAGGTCACCGACATCTTCCCTCTGCTCGACGGGGGCAGCAAAAAGCAGGTCGGCTACGCCATCTACAAACTCATCGAGCGCGAGCCCGCCGGCCAGCGCGATATTTCCGACCCCGTGGTGCAGCAGCACATCCGCCAGCTCCTGCGCGACGGCCGTTCTCAGCTGGTCCAGAATGCCTACTTCGAGATGCTCCGCGACCAGGCCAAAGTAGAAAACTTCTTCGCCGAAGAGATCTTCAAGAACGACGCCAAGTAGCCGCTACTCGCGCCTGCCTTCGAGCTTCCACAGCACCTGCTTCAGAAACCCCATCCAAACCGGGGCGTCCACCGCATCCACGCCGATCCTGCGCACCAGCCGCCGCACATGCGCAGGGTCGCAATTGTGAGCATGCCGCCGCGTGTACTCGGTCGCTTCCATCACCTCGTTCATCAAGGCCGTGATGCGCTCCAACTGCGCCGCCGCAACCGGCTCGGCCACGTCTCCGGGTGCTCCCTTTACGACAGCCTTATCGTCGTGGGTGGGGTCCCGCACCAACTCATACAAACAAACCGCAACCGCCTGCCCAAGATTCATCGAAGGATGCCGCACTCCCTCGTACTCATGCATCGGCACTGTCAGCAGCCAGTTGCAATGGCTCAGCTCCTCGTTGCTCAGCCCCGTCTTCTCCGAACCAAACAGCACCGCCACCGTGCCACCAACTTCGGGTGCCCGATCCATGACAGCTTCATCGTCATGGGTGGGTTCGCGCAACTCCGCCCGCATCCGAGCCGCGCCCTCCGCCAGCACCAGCAACTCATGCTGCAGATCGCGCTCCCCCACGGCGGTTGTCCCCACCACAAGCGTGCAGTCCGCGACCGCATCGGCGACACTCGCGCAGGTCACCGCTCCCGCCATCACCGCGGAAGCATCCACCGCAGACTTCGCCGCTGTAAAGGGCATGGCAAACTCGTTCACCACCCGCAGCCGGCGAAACCCGAAGTCGTGCATCGCCCGCGCCACCGCGCCGATGTTGCTGGGGTTGCGCGCCCGCACCAGAACCACACACACCCGATCGAGTTCGCTCTCGCTCAGCATCGCCTTCCATTGTAGGGATACGCCCGGTTCAAGCGAGCACCTTCAGCCCATGTTTCTGCACGACGGACAGCAACTTCAGAGCCATGCCGCTGGGCTTCTTCGCGCCGCTCTCCCACTTCTCCACGGTGGATTCACTCGTGTTCAGGTAGCGCGCGAAGACCGGCTGGCTCACGCGATGCCGCTCGCGAAGCGCCTTGATCTGCCGCGGTTTGATGGCAGGCGGAACCAGGCATGAGGTATCGAAGCTGCGCATCGTTGCCTTGTCAATCGCGCCCACTTTGAAGAGGTCGGAAGCCGAGAAATGAATCGCCTCAGCGATGTCGCTCTTGTACTTGAGCTTTTTTGTCATGACACTCCTCCAGCACAGATCTCGATCCGTCGGTTTTCTCGCAGCAATTCACGAAGCTCATTCGGCGTCACGGACATAAGCGGCAGCGAGCATACGCAAATCGGCAAGCTGACGATCATCAATAGTGTAGCACCTGGTGTGCCATCAATCACCCGCAAAAAAAAAATGCGGCCGGCGAACTCTCTCGCCAGCCGCATGCGTTTTTTCAACTAACAACTAACAACTAACAACCAGCAACTACTTGGGCTCGCGACCACCACCGCCACCACCGCCCTCACCACGAGGCGCAGGCCTTGCTTCCGGATGCGGCGCCGGATGCGCCTGCGTCGCGGCATTATGCTTGTCCTGGTAGATCGACCGGCTCACATTATTCTGCCGCTGATTCACCTGTTGCCGTTCCTGCGGAGTCAGCGTGCCGCCATTGGCTGCGCGGTCCGTCCGCACCTGGTGGTTGATGCTTGCGTCGCGGCTCTCCAGGTTGCGTGTCTCGCCCGCTGTCAGTTGGCCCGACTTCACGCCCTGCCCAATCCGGTCCTGCTGGTTCTCCGCGCGCGCTCCCACACGCGACATGGCCGCGTTCTGCGGGTGCCCACCGTTGCCCGAAGCGAAGTTCGTCCGGTCGGCATGCGCCATCTGCACATGCTGCTGCTGCTCGGTCGTTGCCGCCACGTGGTTCTCGTGCGACCACTGCTGCTCCTCGTTGCTCGGCCGCGCCTGGATGCCGCCCGACCCGCCGTTAAAGCTGGTATGAACATTGGTCACGTTCACATTCGTCACATGCACGTTGTCCACATACGTGTTGTGGATCACGGTGCGATTCACGTTCACCACCGCGGTGTTGTATGCAAACGCGCCGCCGACCCAATGCCCGCCCCAGAAGCCCGCGCCCGTGTACCCAAACCCGTAGTTGATGCCGCCATAGAACCCGACGTGCGGTCCCCAGTAGCCTTCATGGAAGATGAATGCATTGCCGCCCCAACCCCAGTAGCCCGGCGTCCACAGCAGCCCCACCTGCGGCGGTCGAACCCACACACCCGGAACCCAGTAGTAGCCCTCCGGCCCATAGGCCCAATAGCCGGGGTTCCACAGATAGCCGTCGCCCGGGCACACCGGCTGCACATACACCGGCAGCGCCGGGGGCGCAAATCCCACCGAAATAAACACGCCGGCAAACGAAGCCGCCGGCGCCATTGCCAGCGCCGCTGCCACAACTGTATTGCGAATCGCACGCACGGAAAATAGGTTCATTGTCTCTCTCCTCGAGTCCTCGCCGTAGCGTAAAAAGCCTAACTCTACCGGCAAATTGCTGTCCAGCGGCCCCTGCCGCCACCAAAAATGGTCTACCTTGGGAACCCGCGTTCCTGCGCATAGTTTCCCCACAAGTTGCGCAAATCAAAAATTACGCCCCCCGCGCGAACCCCCGTATGACACTTTCGTTCGCCCCGGTCATACCACTGGGTGGCCCCATCCCCCGGCCAAAACCACCCCGAAGGATTCCGCCGCGGAGCAGCCCGATTCTTATCGACAAGTGTATCGTTACACGCTACACTCTCGTATGTGATTCGTTCGTTCAGGCACGCGGGGCTGGAAAAGTTCTTCAAAACAGGATCGAAGGCAGGTATCCAACCCGCCCACGCCCGTAGGCTGGAGAGCCAATTGCTCACACTGGATGAAGCCGACAAGCCATCCAAAATGAACGTGGCGCCTTCATCCACTTCAAGGGGAACTGGCTGGTCATTGGTCCGTCCGAGTGGATGGGAACTGGCGAATGACGTTTTACTTCGAAAACGAGGACGCAATCCTCGTCGATTATCGCGACTACCACTGAAAGGAGACTAAGCCATGCGCATGTATAACCCGCCCCATCCCGGCAGAATCATCAAGGACGCTCTCCCAGAGATTCCGATGACCGTCTCCGAGTTCGCCGCCCACATCGGGGTCTCGCGCGTCACTCTGTCGCGCGTCATTAATGGCCGCGCCGGCATCACGCCCGAAATGTCCATCAAACTCAGCCAGGCCTTCGGACAGGGAGAACCCGGAGATATCTGGTTCAGAATGCAGAACACCCACGACTTCTGGAAGGCCTCGCAAGCCAAGCGCAAAAAGATTCGCCCGATCAAGATGAAGCTCCCCAAAGCCGCCTGAACCGCCGCGCCTCACGCCAGCGCGTGCACTCCAACCAGCGCCTTCGCAATCGCCTTGCCCGCCGTCACTGTATCCGCACTCCCCCCCACATCGCGTGTGCAAAGAGCCTTGTCCACCAGCGTCGTTTCGATCGCCTTCAGCACCGCCGTCCCCGCCTCCACCTCGCCCAGGTGATCCAGCATCATCGCCGCCGACCAGATCTGCCCAATCGGATTCGCAATTCCTTTGCCCGCGATATCCGGCGCCGACCCATGCACGGGCTCAAACAGCGACGGAAACTTCCCCTCGGGATTGATGTTCCCTGAAGGCGCAATCCCGATCGTCCCCGCGCACGCCGGCCCCAGGTCCGACAAAATATCCCCAAACAGATTCGACGCCACCACCACATCGAAGCGGTCCGGGTTCAGCACAAAGTGCGCCGTCAAAATATCGATGTGGTACTTATCCCACGCCACGCGGGGATAGCTCTTGCTCATCGCCTCCACGCGCTCATCCCAGAACGGCATCGTAATCGAGATCCCATTTGACTTGGTCGCCGACGTCAGGTGTTTCTTCTCTCGCCTCTCGGCCAGTTCAAACGCGAACCGCAGAATCCGGTCGACGCCCACGCGCGTCATCACCGTCTCCTGCAAAACCACCTCGCGCTCGGTCCCGGGAAAAATCCTTCCGCCAATCGACGAGTACTCGCCCTCCGTATTCTCCCGCACCACAAAAAAATCGATGTCCCCCGGCTTGCGTCCCGCCAGCGGACACGGCACTCCCGGCATCAGCCGCACCGGCCGCAGGTTCACATACTGGTCGAACTCGCGGCGAAACTGGATCAACGATCCCCACAGCGAAATATGGTCGGGCACGATCTCCGGCCAGCCCACCGCGCCGAAAAAAATCGCGTCATGCCCTCCGATTTGTTCCTTCCAATCATCCGGTAGCATCTTGCCATGCTTCACGTAATATTCGACGGATGCAAAGTCGAACTCATCCATCTCCAGCGCGAACCCAAACTGCTTCGCCGCGGCCTCCAGCACTCGCACGCCCTCCGGGACAACCTCTTTGCCGATCCCGTCGCCCGCGATCACCGCAATTTTGTAACTCCGATTGATCGTTGTTCCAACACCGGCTTCACGCATCATCCCAGCACCTCTCCCTCAGCAGTTTTTCTCTCGCTGCCGCCACGCACAACCGCACACATCAGCAGGATCGTAGCCGCGGACACTACCAGCGTACCTCCAACCAGATAAAGTCCGCGACTGAAGTCCCCCGTGCCCCCGCTGTTCGCGCCGATCATGTACGGCCCCACAAATCCGCCCAGCGTTCCCAGCGAGTTGATCAGCCCAATCGCCGCCGCCGCTGCCGTCCCGCCAAAGAACATCGTCGGCAGGCACCACAACGGAGGCTTCGCCGCGCTCACACCGAACGCCGTCAGTGACAGCCCCACCAGCGCCACCACTACCGACCCGCCTGCCCGCGCCGCCATCGCCATCCCCACCGCCGCCACCACGCACGCAATCGCCGCATGCCAGTAGCGCTCGCCCGTGCGGTCCGAGTTCCGCGACCACAGCACCATCCCCACCACCGCAATCAAATTCGGAATCGCCACCAGCATCCCGATCTCAAATACCGAATACCCATACCCCTTCACAATCAGCGGAGCCCAGAACCCAATCGTATACAGCCCCGCCGAAGTCCCGAAGTACGCCAGCGAAAGCGCCAGCACCTTCCAGTCCAGCAAAGCCCTCCAGGCGTTGCGGCTCTTCGCATCTTTAAGAACTGCCTGCTCCGCCGCAATCTCCCGCACCAGCCACTCCCGCTCGTCTGCCTCCAACCACCGCGCATCGACCGGCCTGTCCGTCAAAAAATAAACTGTAACCACTCCAAGCACAATTGCCGGAGCCCCCTCCACCAGGAACAGCCATTGCCACCCGTGCAGCCTCAGCACTCCATTCATTCCCATCAGCGCGCCCGACACCGGCGACCCGATCAGGCCCGCCAGCGGAGCCGCCGCCATAAACATCGCCGTCACCGCCGACCTGTGCCGCGATGGAAACCAGTAGCTGATATACAGAATGATCCCCGGAAAGAATCCCGCCTCCGCCAGCCCCAGCAGAAACCGCAGCGCGTAGAAACTCAGCGGCCCGCGCGTAAACGCCATCGCCACGCTCACCAGTCCCCACGTAATCAGCACCCGCCCAATCCAGAACCGCGCGCCCACCTTGTGCAGGATCACCGTCGACGGCACCTCGAACACGAAGTAGCCGATAAAAAAAATCCCTGACCCCAGCCCGAACATCTGCGCCGTCAGCCCAATCTCTTTGTTCATTGTCAGCGCGGCGAACCCCACGTTGATGCGGTCCAGAAACGCCACAAAGTACAGCAGCATCAGGAACGGAATCAGCCGCCACGTAATCCTGCGAATCGCACGCGCCTCTACCCCGCCGGAAGCCCGCGTAGCCGTCTCACCCATAGCCTACCGATTGTATCCGCGCGAATCAGCCCCGGGCACGATCCAGCTACTTGATGCCCACCACCATCGAATCCGGCCCCACCAGGTGCTCCACCCGCATCGAGTGGAACCCCGCCTCCTGCATCCACCCGATGCAATCCGCGCCCGTATAGTCGAAGCCGCCGGGCGTCTCGATCAGCATATTCAAACTCATCATCAGCCCGAACGCATTCTTCCGCCGCTCGTCGTCGATGATTGCCTCGTACACCACAAACGCCCCGCCCACCGGCAGCGCCTCGTACGCCTTCGCCACCAGCATCTTCTTCGTCGGCAGATCCCAGTCGTGCAGAATGTGCCCCATCATCACCACGTCGGCCTTTGGAATCGGCGCATCGAAAAAGCTCCCCGGCGCAAACCGCACCCTCTCCGCAAGCCCGTTCTCCGCAATGTAGTCTTCAAAGATCGGCGCCACCTCGGGCAGGTCGAACCCCGTGCCCGCAATGTGCTTGTTCGCCAGCGCCACCTGGCTGATCAGATCGCCCTGCGCGGTGCCCACATCCACCGCTGTCTTGTAATCCTTGAACGGAAACTTCCGTGCAATCGTCATGTTCGCGCCGTGGCTGATCCCGGTCATCGACTTCAGAAAGCCGCGCAGCCGCCGCGGATCCGCATACAGCGCGGAGAACACGTCCGGCTCTCCATGGCTCGCCTCGTTCTGCGGCAACCCGGTCCGGAGCGCCGCCGTCAGGTTCGCCCAGAAAGGATACAGCCGCGCATTCGCCATCTCCAGAATGCCGCCGATGTACGAGTCCTTGCGCTTATCCAGGAACGCGTTCGTCTCAGGCGTATTCGCATACACGCCGTCCGTGCGCTCCAGGAATCCCAGCGCCACCAGCGCATCCAGAAAATCCCCCGCCGACCGCTGATGCAGCCCCAGCCGCGGCCCCAGCTCGTCCAGCGATTCCGGATGTTTGGCCAGCTCGGTAAAGACTTCCATCTCCACCGCGCTCAACAAAGTTTTCGAGGCCCAGAACGCAAGGCCAGTCTGCATAATATGGTCCGGACGCACATCGCTCATCGACGCCATCACCTGAATTGAATTTTGTTTTTTGGGTAGCCGGAAGCTCAGCAAGCAGTTCCCGTAGAGCATACACGAATGCTCGCCAACCACGTTGCTCTTGCATCCCCTTTCCACCGTCACGTCCAACCCCTCTCCAGCAGTCGTCGGCCTACCCCAAAATGTCGTCATTCGGCCTACCCGAAATGTCGTCATCAGCCTACCCCAAAATGTCGTCATCCTGAACGAAGTGAAAGACCCCTGTATTTGTCTCTGTCGGCCCACAACCATGCCGCAGGACGATCCGGACGTACAGCTTCGCCGCGCCTTCGCGCTGGGAAACGCCGCGCTCACCAACGCCCAGACCTATCAGCAAGCTATGAACGACTACCGCACCGTCCGCGATCGTCGCGAGATGGACATCCGCTTCGTCGTGCGACGCAGCCTGCTGAACTGTAACCAACGGTGTGTCGCAGAACAAAGAGGCTAGGCACCGACTACTTCCGCGAGGCCGCCGACTGAGGCTCCAAGCCCGCCCAGGACCTCCTTGCAAGCCTAACCAGCCACTCGGCGAGCTAGGAGCTAAAAGCTAAACTTCCTGTTACCCCCCCCCAAACCTCTTGAAAACTCGCCAACTGA
>Ga0207100_1245_pt1 | contig 10344 bp, 4 predicted proteins | sample Alteio_BWMinHeat_82_FD_153520 | JGI IMG/M metagenome (GOLD analysis project Ga0207100, IMG submission 153520) | Enriched cells from forest soil in Barre Woods Harvard Forest LTER site, Petersham, Massachusetts, United States -... | ecosystem: Environmental > Terrestrial > Soil > Temperate forest >...
TTCTGGATATGCGCGTAATTTCCTGGTGCCGCGCAAACTCGCCTACGTTGCAACTGCCGGAGCCTTGCGCACAATTGCGCAGGAAATGAAACAGCGCTCACGCAACATCGAGAAAGAAAAGATCGAGCTGACATCTATCGCTTCGAAAATTTCCGGACTCACCGTAACTATTCCGATGCGCGTCGGCGAAGAAGAAAAATTATATGGTTCCGTTACCGGAGCAATGATTGCCGATTCGCTGGATAATCAAGGATATAAGATCGACCGCCGCTCGATCGTCATCGATGAGCCGATCAGAACGCTGGGCGCGCACGAAGTTGCCGTGAAGCTCAAGCACGGAGTTGGTGCGACGATCAAGGTGAATGTCGTTGCAGAGTAAATTGTAGGGGCGACCGGCAGGTCGCCCTTTTTGATTTTTCTCAATCTCTCTGGGCGTCCTGCCGGTCGCCCCTACCAATGCCTTCCGCCAAATTCTTCAAATCCGTTTTCAAGCCCGAAGACCTTCCTACTGGCGGCTTGCCGGAAGTCGCTCTCATCGGCAGATCGAATGTCGGCAAATCCTCGCTTATTAATCTTCTTGCCCAGCGAAAAGAAATGGCGAAGACGAGTTCCACTCCTGGAAAAACACAATCCTTAAATTATTATTTATTCGGCGATACATTTTATTTAGTCGATATGCCGGGCTATGGTTTTGCGAAAGCATCGAAGGAAAACCGGATCAAGTGGAGCGGGTTGATCGAGCAATATTTTGCGCGGCGTGAAGATTTACGGGCAATAGGAGTGCTTATCGATGGGCGGCATATCGGTTTGGAGAATGACAAACTGATACTCGAATGGCTTTCGGAACAAACTGTCCCGTGGTTTATTATCCTGACGAAGACCGATAAAGCGAAACAGCAGGAGATTTCGGCACATGAAAAATATCTGAAACAGGAATTCAATCGGGCAGAAGCAGTGTTTAAGACAAGTTCTAAAAGCGGAGTTGGGGTTCAATCCTTGCTTCGGCACATACAGGAAGCCGCTTTGCGACCCCGCGCCGCAACTTCTGTGTGAGTTGTGTGTTATTAGAAAAAGCGAAATTTGTCAAACCGGCTCCGAAAAAGCCGTATTTTGCAAAGAAATATTCATCGCTTTCCATAAAAAATCGGACTTGTTGTGTTTACGATAACTTATTCTTCAGACAACTTATTCTTTTATATGATATGAAAAAATTGCTTGGTTGTTTTTTTCTCCTCATTATTTTTTCTTTTCCTCTTGAAGTCTCTTCGCAGATACCTGCATCGCGTTTTTCAAAAAAGGTAAACGGGCAGATAGGGATGCCCATTTCCGAATCTTCCTCATCTGCTTCCGCAACTGGCGTCACGCAGAATTCATCGTTTCCAGGTGATCCATTATCCACATTAGTTACGGTTCCCGGGTCAACGCCAGTAGGAATATCGGGTAAATGGCATACTCAGGGGTATCATGCCTTACATAATATTCAGGTTGATCCCAGTAATCCGATGAATATCCATGCCATCGTCATGAGCGCATTCGGAGTGACAACCGATACCTCTGTTACGAATTTCTTTCCGACACGCAATGTCTATTACACATTTAGCGCTGATGGTGGTGTCACTTGGAAAACTCCGAAAGCACTTGCAACCACCCGCGCTGGATACCCGGATATGATTTTGTATAAACGTGGGAGCGTTTATGTGCCTATTATTACCGACCACCATTTCACTTCTTCATCGATAACAGATCTTTTTAGTTCTGTTTATGTAGAGACCGGAAATCCCGGAGATGGGAAGTTTGCTGTTGGAGATTGCGATAGGAATACTGTTGGGGGTACAACCGGTGATATTATTTGGCCGAGCATTGCGGTTTCGAATGATGGAAAGACTCTTTATATCATTGCCTCCTTCAGCCCTCCGACTGGAGCTTCGGCAAATTCATATCAAAATTTACAATTCGGAACATTTTCTCTCAGCCCTGAATCAGGCACGCCCTCGAATTGGAGCGGCTGGCAAAATGGACCTGATACCACTACTCAGAGCGCTACCTTGAATAACGGATTCGGATATGGTCAAAACTATTCTATTCGTGTTTCACCCAGCGGTAAACTTGGTATTACATGGTTAAACTATGACTTAACAACTCCGGATTATAGTATATATTTCAGCGAGTCCAAAGACGGCGCTAAAACCTGGGGCGTTCCGATTAATATTTTTACCAATATTCCGACGAAATTTAAGGCAAATGTTTCTCCTGACCAAGTAATTTATTTACGCGCGAGTGATGGTGTTGACTTGGCTTATGATGGTGAAGACGCAATAGTCGCATTCTCAGCTTATGAGAGTTCCTTTAATAATAGTGGTTCCCCGGGCTCGACAAATACCTACGTGCCTCCTTCGGGCAGTCTAATCTATTGGAAATCTGGAATGGATAAACCGATCATTTTAGTTTCACAGGTCAGTGGCGATCAGGCTACTCTCGATCCTGCTATTGATACGGGCGCATATTTGTCACATTGGGATACTACCCACGTAGTTGATCCACAAGTGCCAAATTTGCTTACCCCAACCATTGCTTTATCCCCTTACAATAAGATTTGGTCCATTGTCTTCGAAGCATGGGCTAACAATGATAGCAGTTTCCCCTACAATTATAAAGCATATAGCCAGGTTACCAAAGATTATACTATAGACTCAACGACCATTTTACCCTTTCATAGTATTTACCGGATTACGACGACCGACGGCGGTTCGACATGGGCATCGGCTCCCGTTTTGATGAATGATATGTCCCTTCCACTATCGAAGCATCTTGACTACCGTTTTCCTGAAGTTTCAACATGGAATCCTGTTACTAATGGTCAGTTGGCTCACCATATTCTTTTTGGTGCCGATACAGCGGCAGGTAATTGGTTTGGAGCTCCGGAACCTGGATTCACTGATGTCGGCTGGTTCTTTAAAAAGGATTTGCAGAGTGTAAATAGTGTCAAGGGCAATGCCCCATCGGGTGTTAAAGATCTCTCACAAAATTACCCCAACCCATTCTCCTTATCGACGACCATTCCGGTGGCGATGAAGAATGACGATATCGTAACTATCACTGTTAGCGATATGTTGGGAAGAGAAATTGCGGTTGTATATCACGGAATGCTTTCGGCGGGAGAGCATCAGATTCCCTTTACTGCGCCGAATGCAGGCGCGGGGATTTACACCTATACGCTAAAAACATCGGCGGGAAGCGTTTCGCGGACGATGTCTTTAGTAAAATAGTTTTTCAGCTCCCATAGATATGTGCCATGGCGTGTTTCTATGCGATGCTACTTTCGGTGTTTAGTTGTGTTTTTACTTTCGGGAGTCTGCTATGAGTTGTGAGCAGTCTCGCAAAAGGAAGAAATTTAGTTCATCTTGTTTAATCTTTTTTACAGCGATGTCAAGGAATAGAATACCGGCATTTCATTTCTTCGTTCTTGTGTTTGTTCTTACCCTGCCTGCACTAACGGCGTTTGCCCAGGTCGGCAAGATCTCGGCTAAGATCACCGATGCGAAAACCGGTGAGCCGCTGTACCGCGCGACGATGAAGATCGTCGAGACGGGGAAGGGTACCTATTCGAACGATCAGGGAGTTGCAACGATCAGCAATATCCGTCCGGACGAAAATTATACCGTCGAAGCGAAATACGCGAACTATGAACCCTTTACCATTAAGGGCGTCAAGGTAACGTCCGATCAGACGACAAAACTCGTGTTCAAGCTCTCGAGCAAACATCAGGATACAATCATCATTTCTGCCGAACGGCTTGTCGATCCTACGAGAGTCGATATCGGGCAGAAGCTCTCTACGAAAGAAATAGTTACTACCGCCGCGCTCAATAACATTTCACAGATTGCCATTACGGCGCCCGGTGTAATGTATGACGGATCGAATCACGGCGTCTCGATTCATGGCAGCAAAGGGTCCCAAAATTCCGAGCGTATGAATGGAATAGAGACGATGAACCCCGTAAGCGGTGCTGAGAGTATTTCACAGGTTGCTCTTTCGAAATTTGCTCTTGCTGAAGTGGCTGTCGGCACCGGAGGTCTCGGCGCTGCTTACGGAAATACGACAGGCGGCGCCATCAGCTCTACGACACGCGCCGGATCCGGCGATTTTGAATTCATGGCTCGCATCCGCACCGATCTTCCTTCGCTCAATGGTTATTCGGGCAACGGATATAAGCTTCAGGCGGTTGGTGACCAGACATACGAATTGGCATTCGGCGGTCCGATTTCGGAAGATGTGAAATTCTTTATAACCGCAAAAGGCGAATCATTCCAACATTATGACGCGGGAAGTTTGACTCCGTTCGATTATACGGGCAGCGGTTTGGGAGTTATCGATCCTGCGGGAAATAATCTCGGGCAGCTTGCCTACGACCACCGTTATGTGCGCAGTGCAACTGGCAATTTATCCTTTAATATTTTAGGATTCCAAATGACTGCCGACGCTGTGCTTTCTTCGATAAACAGGCAATATAACTCCTGGAGTGATATGTATGGCGATCCGGCAGAATTGCAAGCGCGGGATCTTATCGATAATATTTATACACTGCGGGGCAATCTCGGTGTCGGCAATACCGGTATTGTTAAACTTATCGCCGGTTATGAAGCTTCCAGCGATTATATCGGTAAATACGATCAATCTGCTGGAGGTGGGCTTTTTAGTATGTATCAGATGTATCAGGCGAATGATAATTTTAGCTATAACGAAAACACGCATACCTTAATACCCGGAGCAGATGGTCTTGTCGATATCTATACACCTGTTTCCAGGCAAATTGCCGATCCTTCCAATCCGGCAAATGTCAGAACTCTTCCGGGAGCCGGCATTAACCCGTTTACCGGACATATCGAAGGTGATGGAATAATCTTCTCTACGCATAACCCGTATGGAATGACAAATTCTAATAACGATCAAACCTTTACGATAGCGGGCAATGTGGGTGGTTTTCGTAATCAAGTTATAAACCATTATCAGTTTGAAACGCATTATAGCGATCAATTCGGTTCTCATGGAGTAGATGCAGGCGTGGAACTCCATGTCTATAATATCTTTAATTATGATAATCAGCAGCCTTGGGATGCAAATCCATTCCGCGATTCGTTCACTGTAACCCCTGTTGTCGCAGGCGCTTATATTCAGGATAAAATGGAATTCAGCGATATTACCTTTCAACCCGGATTACGTTTGGATGTCTATCAACCGAATAATAATCATGTCTTAGTTGATCCGCTTAACCCGCTAAAAGTGCTCCCCCCTGACTCGAACGGTATTTCAAAAAAAGTCGGCAATTTTAAGTCCGCCCCTACCGAAGCGCTTCTTTCTCCGCGACTGGGTATCACGTATGCCGTATCGGATAAAACGATCTTCAATTTTAATTACGGTATTTATTTTGATAAGCCGACATTCAGCCAGGTGCTAACCGCTACCTATGGCGATTTTAATCAGGCGCTCATCCGGTCAGGCAATATTATTGGCAATGGAGGACTTAAGGGAGAGACTGACGAAATGATCAGCGTCGGCTTTACGACCGGACTTTCCGATGTATTGAGTCTGACCGTAAATGGCATTTATAAAAAGATGAAAAATATAACCGGTATCGCTCAAATCATATCCCCGGTGGTTAGCCAGGCGTATTATTATTATACCGACGATGAATACGGAAATTACAAGGGAATAGAATTGTCCTTGGATAAGAGGTTATCCGATAACTTTTCAGCGCGTCTGAATTATACCTATTCCGTAGCGCTCGGCACGGCAAGCACGGCGACGACCAATTACAGTGCATTCACCAATCAAAGCTCGGACGCCGAAGCAGCGATTCTTCCACTCCAGGCGTTCCCCCTCGATTTTGATCGCACTCATGTCGCTCAATTATTGCTTTCGCTGTTGTATGGTAAAGGCGAAGGTCCGAAGATCGGCGGAACGGCAATTCTGGAAAATTTCAATTTCAGCACGAAGACCATATACGAAAGCGGCAATCCATACACTGCCTTCGATATCCGCGGTACACAAGTCGGCGAACACAATGGCGAGCGCCAGCCGAATTTTATGCAGACCGATTTTACTATTACGAGAAATATTCCGCTCTCCGATGTTTTCGGCGCCGGTATCGGACACTCCTGGCTCGAACTCCAGCTTGAAGTCTCTAATCTCTTCAATCAGGTCAATGCCGTTACCGTCTATAATACTTCCGGTCTTGGCGACGATGACGGAAAAACGACACCCTATAATTATTCGCAGGATTATGTCAACGATCCGACAATTCCCAATCAGTTAGATGCGCTCGGGTTGCTTCTTTATAACCCGCTCTGGGATTTGAACCATGATGGAAGAGTGGATATTAACGAACAACAGCAGGGATTTAAAAGAGAGCGAGTCGATAAATTCGCACAACGAACGAATTACCAGCTCCCGCGCCATTTCTACTTGAATTTTGCTCTCCATTTTTAAGAACCAATACCATCATAACAGAAGTTTTATGACCGATAGAAAAAAGAATATGAATTTCATACAAAGATTTGCGCTCTGCGCAGTTATTGCCGGAGCCGCGATCATTTCTATTTTCAGCGGCGAAACGAGCGCCCGCCCGATCACGAAAAAAGGCGGCTCGCCCAGTCCGCAGGTTTTTTATCGCCAGCGAAATACCTTCAGCAATCTTGATTTTTTCTTCTCAAACAAAGGAGTCATTTTCAATAGCGGCGCGACAGGCGAAGGGTTGTTCTATCCGCGAGGACAGACAAGTTTCTATATTTTCGGAGGCGGATTGTGGTTCGCGACGAAGAAACAAGTTGGCAGCGCAAAGAGGAAACTATGCGAAGTGGGGTACAATCCGAATTCTGCAGCCGGATGGTACACCGAAGGCGAGATAGGGAGCCCGAATCCGGATCCCAAAAATTATATTTCGTATGTAAGCCCTAGATATAGCGCAAATACCGGGCAGTATACAAGCGTTGCTAACGCGTTCGGTAATACCGCATCGGGGAATGCCATTTGGCCCATTTGGGATACTTCTGCAACAAAAACTCTGAATAGAAATTATTATTTCGGCGATTATATATCAAGTGTAGCATATCGTGCTACTCTTTCGGATTTGGCAGTAAAACATCAAGCTTTACCAAATGGCAAAGTCCCAAAACCGGCGATGCTTTCGCAGGAGGATATCGTCAATATATATTCCGATCAGGATGTCACTGCAAATCCGGAATATAGACCCGGAACCGGTTACCCATTTAATCTTAATATCGTCGAAGTCATTTATTCCTGGAGTTTCGGTAAATTCCGCGACCTCGTATTTTTGCGCCGCAGGGTTACGAATATGAATCCGGGAACCAACTCTACAGAAATAGCAGCGAATACTCTTACCGAGTGTTTCATGTCCGGCGCTTTCGACCCGGATTTAGGCTTACTTACTTCCGATGCGGCAACCGATGATAATACTTTTTTTGGTTTGACTAAAGCCGACAGCGCTTTTTGCCGGACTCCATATTTTTTTCCGGATTCCGGGAAGCGTCCTTTTAATTTTAATGCAAAGTATTACAGCGATCCGTTTGCTTTGAATATGGCATATCAATGGAAGCCTAAGCCCGTGGGCGATGGCAGGATTTTCGGTGTCGTCGGCTTCACATTCCTTGAAAGTCCGGTTGTTAATCAGAAGGGCGATTTAATAGATATTTCCGATAGCGCTGCAATGGCAGTCCCGGGAAATGGCGGATACTGTAAACCGAATGAATTAGGTTTGCATACATTTCGCAGATGGACGATCTCTAACGATCCACCGACGCAGGATCTTCGCTATGATTTCCAATCTTCAGGATCAAAAGATGGTTCGCAAGGCGGAGCAGGTAATGACCAGCGTCTGCTTTTTTCTACCGGTCCGTTCGACCTGCCTCCTGGAAAGACTGTTGAAAGCGTGATAGGGATCGGCATAGCCTGGCCCAGCACAAAAAACTTGCATGATAATGTCAGCACCGGAGCTGTCGGCAATATTGATTCGTGTGTCAGGCTTATTGCCTTTGCGCATCACGTATTCGAAGATACGGTGAGGCAGTCTCATGATAAAAATAGCTGCGACTCGGTTTACGTAACGCATTTTATTACGCCTAACCCGCCGAATATTCCTACTCTTCATACAACTTGTCTTGATCGTGCAGTACTCTTAACCTGGGATACGCTTGCGGAAAAGACGTTAAATCCGCTCAGCTCGACGCTGCCCTTCAATACGTATGATCTCTACCGGACGACTCGCGCCGATCATGATTCTACGATCAGACCTGACGGCAACAATCCGATTATTCATATCGGATCGTGGTCCGTCTATAATCTGCGTGTGGATACACTGCACGATACGCTGATCTTGAAGAATAATTCGAAATTCATATTTGCTAATGGAATAAAATATACGCGGACAAATCCGAACACGCCGAATCCGATTCCTCACTCGTTCCTTGATGTCGGCGATGACAATGGTAATGGCATTCTCGAAACGAACGAGGGGCTATTCAATAATGTAAAATACTATTATTTCCTTACTGCGACCAATGAGTTCGATTCTATCAATAAGATAGGACCGCTCACGACGTCGATCGTCAATGGCAAAAACTTTGTCATAGGCATTCCGTGCAAACCGGTATTTCCAGATCTTCCGAGCAGTATTGCCGGAGATTCGACTTGCTTCAATGGCTCTTTGCCGGGAGAGCCAGGCTGCGATCCTACTCATCCGATTCTTCCGACATTCGGCTCGAAAGTCTCGCTGGAAATTCAAGATACCGGAAAATTCGTACAGTTGTATTCGAACGATACAATGTATATTTCCTTCCAGCCGCGATGGACGGAATTCCCGGGGAGATCCCTGAATCAGAGTTTTATGAGTATGTACGTCGATTTCAGCGATAACAGGCAGGGAAAGGTGTTGACCTACGATCAACTTTTTAACCCGGCAGCAACTCCCTCTTTTACGCCGTTCAACTTCAATACCGGAATTCTCGAACAGATTATCGGACAAGGATGCGATACGAATATTACCGGCAGATTTAACTCGAATAGCGCGCTCTTTCAGCCTTACCAAACGATCGATCAGGCGTTCGATTTCATCGTTGATTATCAAATACGACATGATAAAGCACCGTATAGTGTTCATAGCATTGTAGCGGGTACGCCATCGAAACAAGTAATTGTCGGCCTCACCGCACGCACGGAGCGCAATTCACAAGGGGCAAATCTCGATTATTCGAATATCGGTGAAGCGCTCACTGTCCCCTCATTCCAGGGATCTCTTGGAACCGACACATACGAGATAACCTTCGGACCGCTTGTTTCCTGGTCTGAGGCTGAGTACGATACGACGACCCATACGGTATTCACTCAAAGCGATATTAAAGATCCCAATGCTGCGGCAACTGATTTTCAGCCGAAAGCGATGGAGATGATCATCAAGAGCCTGAAGCATTGTGATCCTGCTTCAGACTTCCAGAAATTAAGTGTCATCAGAGCCGCCAATCAGAATGATGTTGCGGCTGAAAATGATCCCCGCTTTTATAACCAAACCGATCCGAAGACCGGGCTTCCCAATTATGCTAATCCGGATTCGATGATTGTCCCGCTTGCCGGAAAATTTGCCGTGGATGCATTCCATTATTCCGGAGCATCGTATGGCGATGCGACAGCATCTTTTATGACAAAAACCATCGGGAAATATTATTTTCCCAGTGGGCAGACGCCTTCGAGCAATGGTAAATTTTTGAATACGGTACATCGCCTTCGTTTAGGCGGCGCCGAATTCACTTTGAATTTTCCTCAAATTACCGGAGACGGTATTAACGGAGACACTGCTTCGTATCCAAACGGACCTGCTTCTGCCGATTTCCAGCCGGGAGAAAAAATAACGATAAGCTTTACCGGGCTCATGGAAGGACTTCCATTTCCCGGAGCGAAGTTCGCTATTCTAACGACAAAGCTGAATTTTGCGAGCGATAGTCTATATGGAATACAAAAGATCCTGAATCAAGTGCAAGTTGTGCCGAATCCGTATATCGTAACGAATTTGGGACAAACATCGACCGATAATGCAAAGCTCTTTTTCACGAGACTGCCCCCGAGAGCAACGATCGAAATATATAATATTGCGGGCGAACTTGTTAAATCGATCGAGCACCAGGGAGGTAATTATAGTGACTCTACCTCAAATCCAAAAGTGCTCAGTACGACTGACCCTCTGCTTGACCGCTATAACGTGGAAGAATGGAATCTGCTTTCTTCAGGGAACCAGCGCGTCGGCAGCCAGGTATTCATAGCTCGTATTATTGCCAAGGA
>Ga0207100_1246_pt1 | contig 10310 bp, 6 predicted proteins | sample Alteio_BWMinHeat_82_FD_153520 | JGI IMG/M metagenome (GOLD analysis project Ga0207100, IMG submission 153520) | Enriched cells from forest soil in Barre Woods Harvard Forest LTER site, Petersham, Massachusetts, United States -... | ecosystem: Environmental > Terrestrial > Soil > Temperate forest >...
TCGACTTTGACGGGGATGGCAGGCAAGATCTTTTTGTCGCCAACATCAGTCGCGAACGCGATTCTTTGTACCACAATTCGGGAGACAATACCTTTCGGGATGTGGCCGGACCGACGGGAATCGGCATGGCGACGGTGATGAATACGGGCTGGGGATCTCGCTTTGTCGATTTCGACCTGGATGGACGACTGGATTTGATTCTGGCCAATGGACACCCTGACGATCTCATCGAATCGATCAATCACACCTTGCAGTATCGGGAACCCCTTTTGCTGTTTCACAACAATGGCAATGGGTTTGATAACGTCAGTGCCGCGGGTGGTCCAGCGTTCAAAGAGTCGTATCCTGCCCGGGGGCTTGCCGTTGGCGACCTCGATAATGACGGGCGTGTGGATGTAGTTGTCGGGATCAGTGGCGAGGCTCCGCTGATTCTGCATAATGTCGTTCGGAATGCGAATCATTGGATCGGTCTGCATCTTACCGGACTTGCGGTGGGAGCCAAGATCACCTGGTCGGCAAACGGGGTTGAGCACAGCATTTTCAAACGAGGCGGCGGAAGCTATCTCTCTTCCTGCGATCCGCGCGATGTGTTGGGCTTGGGAACGGCGGAGTTTGCCGATTGGATTCAGGTGCAATGGCCGGCTGCCATTGGGCGCACTGACCGCTTTGAACATGTGCGTGCCGGCAAGTACTACTCTCTGACGCCTGGGGGTACGCTGCTGTGATCTGGCTTCTTGTACTCCAACTCGCACTCGGCCCATCGCAACACTACGAGAATGCCAAACAGGATTTTGCACAACGGAGGTTTTCCGAGGCCGATAGCGAAGTCAATGCAGCCTTGCACGAGAGCCCGCACATGGTTCCTGCCCTCGTCCTAAAGGCTCGGCTGGCCACCCTCGCGCATCGTCCGGATGTCGCCAAGAGCTGTCTCATTACGGCCATTACGGTCGATCCAACCTCTGAAGAGGCGCAGTTCTTTCTCGGGTTGTCTTACTACACGCAAAACGACTTCAAACTGGCAATCTCACCGCTTCAGACGGCCCAGACGCTCTCTCCCAAAAGCCCTATGCCGGTGTTCTATCTTGCGATGACCCAGGAAGCTCTCGGAGATGAAACCAAAGCGTTGGAACTCTACCAGCAGGCAGAGACTCTCTCTCCAGAGAAAACGCCGCAAAGCGCGGGGATTCTCGTCGCATATGGGAGGTTTCTGCTTTCCCTGGGCCGGAGCCAGGAGAGCGTCGAAAAAGATCGACTGGCCATTGAGGCAGACCCCGAGTCCCGTGATGCGCACTATGAGTTGGCAAAGGGATTAGACCATGAGGGAGATTCCAAGAATGCCGCGCTCGAAGGAGAACGAGCACTGACTCTGCCACTGCTCGGCACCAGCGATGCCCAGATTCATTTTCTCCTGGCAAATCTCTATCGCAAGTTGAATCAACCAGATTTGGCGAAGGCCCATTTGGAGAAGTTCCAAGCTGCTCCCCAGACCACACAGAGGTGAGTTGTGCCTCGTCGATTTGCGCCATGAACGACGCGGGAAAGAAGCTGCGGTTAGATCGAAGGGAAGCGGGAGCCAGGGGATGACATGGTAGAGGTGAGGCGCCGAAGGTTCCTGGTCTCAGTTGCGGCCTGCTTAACCGGCTTGGCTGTCCGGCGGGCAAATCCTCTGGGTCCAACCGCAAAGGTAGGTCTGTCTCAGGCCACTAAGCTTTCGTCTGCTGCCCCGGTGCAGTCGTCGAGCGCTCGGACGAAGCTCGATGACCGAAAACTGGATTACGATCCGTCGAACGCCGGTAGCTACTGGTTCAGTGATTTCGCCGGCCGGTCGCGGTTTGCCTACCGGACGAGCAACGATTTCACGGGCAGAAAGTATTTTCCGCAGCCCATGTGCGGCGGAGTCGCAGCAATTGACTATAACAATGACGGGCTAATGGACCTATTCTTTACCAATGGCGCCAAGCTACCGGAGTTGGAGAAGACCTCGCCCACTTATTACAACTGCCTGCTGCACAACAACGGGGATGGAACGTTTGAGGATGTGACCGCCAAAGCTGGCTTAACCGGAGCCGACCTCGGCTACTGTTTTGGTGTTGCCGCTGCGGACTACGACAACGACGGTCATCAGGATCTCTTTATCTGCAATGCAGGCAGAAATGCTCTCTACCATAACAACGGCGACGGGACATTTACCGATGTAAGCGCCGGATCGGGGCTCGAACATAAACCGGAGAACGTGCTGAGCGTAGGGGCGGCCTGGTTCGACTACGACAACGACGGGCTTCTGGACTTAATCGTCACCAATTACACCATCTGGACTCCGCAGACCGACAAGCAGTGTTTGAAGGACGATGCGCGCGAGGAGTACTGCAGTCCGACGGTGTACAAAAGCGTCGCGTCGAGGCTCTATCGCAACCTAGGCCACGGCCGCTTTGAGGACGCTACCGAGGCAAGCGCCATCGGGAAGGCCCTGGGCAAGGGAATGGGCATCTCGATCGCGGACTTCACTGGCGATGGGCTGATGGACGTCTTCATCGCCAACGACACCGAGCCCAATTTCCTCTTTGTCAATCAGGGCAATGGAGTGTTCAGGGAGTGCGGCCTTGAATATGGCGTGGCGTACAACGAGGAAGGCAATCCCGTCTCAGGCATGGGCTCGGACGCTAAGGATTTCGACAACGACGGCCGCGTTGACATCATCTACAACGACTTGGCCGGGCAGTTCTTCGCCATTCTCAAGAACGAAGGCGGAGGGTCATTCAGCGATGTAACCTGGTCTACCAATCTGGGCCCGCTGACCCGGAAATTTTCGGGATGGAGCATGGGGTTCATCGACTACAACAACGACGGCTGGAAGGACATCTACTCCGCGAATGGAGATGTGGACAACCTGACCGAGTCTTCCAGGCAACACGACACGATGTTCGAGAATGAAGGCGGCAAGACCTTCATCGACGTCACGGAAAAGATGGGGCCCGATTTCGCTTTTGCCGGCTACCAGCGCGGTTCGGCGTTTGTCGATTTAAACAATGACGGCTTCATGGATCTAGTGGTGACCTCACTCGGCCAGAAGCCCCGCATTCTGATGAATCATGCGCTGATCAAGAATCACTGGATGATGTTTGATCTACATGGACATAAAAGCAATCGCGATGGGATTGGCGCCACTATCAAAGTGACCACTCAATCTGGCAGGACGCTCTATAACCACGTGACCACCAGTGTCGGGTTTATGTCGTCGAGCGATCGCCGTGCACACTTTGGCCTTGGCGCCGAGACAAAGGTCGACCACGTGGAAATTCGCTGGCCAAGCGGAATTGTGCAACGGCTTGAGCATCCTGCCATAGATCGGATCCTGAACGTGGAGGAGCCCACTCACAGGCCTTTGGGCTCATAACGTGCTCCGGTTGTTTTTAAAGGTCTGCACAATGTCGTTGGCGCAGGGCCAGAGTTCTGCTGAGTTCAGAGGAGAGTAATGGAAACACCTACGCACAAAGACGCCAAGCAGCCACAAGAGAACCTGCACGGGTTGGCCCATCAGACCCGTCGTGACTTGTTGGCCAAAGGAGCGTTCGCCGGTTTCGCCGGAATTCTGGGAACCCCTTCGTCATCGGCTTCGACGATACACAAGGAGCAACCGGCCGCCGTCGAGATAAACGTCAAGAGCTTCGGTGCAGCGGGAGACGGGATCAGTGATGAGACGGCCACATTTCAGCGTGCTCTTGATTCCATTCACCATGCGGGCGGCGGCCTGGTCTACGCGCCGCCGGGACGATATTTGTTTCGCGGAGTGATCAGCATACCTGAGGGCGTGACGCTGCGCGGATCCTTCTGCTCAGTGCCGTCGCATACTGGGATTCGCGATCACGGACAGCCGAAACCGGGCGACGATGGAACAGCGTTGCTCGTGACTGCAGGGCGCGGCAAGGAAGATGGGGAACCGTTCATCACGTTGGGCACGAACAGCTCTGTCGCGGGCTTGACGATCTATTACCCGGAGCAGCTGACCGATGCCGCGCCGGTTGCGTATCCATGGACGATTGCAATGCGGGGCAAGAATCCGGCCGCGTTCGATCTGGAACTACTGAATCCTTATCAGGGGATTGACGCCAGTCGCAATGAACGCCACAACGTGCGGAATATCTGCGGACAGCCTCTGCGACGTGGAATCTGGGTCGACTCGATCTATGACATTGGCCGCATCGAGAATGTTCACTTTAATCCTTGGTGGAACGGGCACGATCGCGTGTATCGATGGCAGACCGAAAACGGCGAAGCCTTCCTCTTCGGCCGTGCGGACTGGGAGTATGTTCTGAACACGTTCTGCTTCGGATATCACGTCGGATACAAGTTCGTCCATACGGGAACTGGCGAGTGCAACGGCAATTTCGTGGGCATTGGCGCTGACGACTGCAATCGCGCAGTTCTGGTTGAGCAGAGCGCGCCCTACGGACTTCTCATTGCGAATGGCGAATTCACTTCATTCCACGGCGATGATCCCACGATGGTCGAGGTGCTTGGAACCAACAAGGGAGTGGTTCGCTTCAGCAACAGCGCATTTTGGGGTCCGTGCAACCAGATTGCGAAGATCAGCGGCCAAGGCACGGTCGGCTTCAGTGATTGCACGTTTGTCGAGTGGAAGAAGGATCGTGCGGCGATTCAAGTGTCTGCAGGCAGCGTCCTGATCCGGGGCTGTGAATTTCGCCAGAACCAGCCGCACATCTCTCTCGGCGAGAGCGTGGACCGGGCCGTCATCACCGGGAACCTATTCGCCGGGCCGTCTCAAATCCGCAACGAGGCCAAAAATAATGTGCAGATTGGATTGAATGCCGCGCTGTAAGTGCCTTTCGGAAAGCTGAGGCGCGAGCCGTCGTGGGGAAGAATAACTACGCTGCTGGGGAATAGGAGCGTCACTGCTCTATCCTTTGCCTGTCAGCGACACAGCCGCCGCGAAGCGAGAAGACTTAGACTGTTACAGATAGGACTTTTTCATGGTGAATCCGAGTGAACAAAGTGATCCGTGTGAGCGCCCAGTTCGAATGAGCGCGAGGTCACTAAGAAAGCACCCGCATGGGTATGCGACGAGAGTGGTATGCATGGCAGCCGCGCTGTTTCTCATTGTATTGTCCGTTCAAGGGCAATCCGAGTCATGGATCGGTACGTGGGCCATTTCGCCGATGTGCGGAGATGCTGTCCCGCGCGTGGCCGGAAGAACGCTGCGCCAGATCGTGCATACCAGCGTCGCAGGCGATCAACTGCGGGTCCGGCTCTCGAATCTCTACGGCGAACATCCTCTACATATTGAGGATGTCCATGTCGCCCTGCGGACGAGCGGGTCCTCGATCGCAACCGGTTCCGACCGCGAGCTTCTGTTCGGCGCCCGCAATTCGGTCGTGATTGCGCCTGGAAGCTCCGTTCTAAGTGACACTCTTGTATTCCCAGTGCCTGCTCTCTCGGATCTCGCCGTCAGCTTTTATCTTCCCGATCCGGTAGGCTCAACCACATTTCATCCATCCGCACACCAAACCAACTACATCGCAGAAGGCAACGTCAGTGGGCAATCGGATCTACCGGAAACACAGGCGACCGGGAGCAGCTATTTTTTGACCAATGTGGATGTTCGTGGACAGGGCGTGAGCGGAGCGGTGGTGACTTTGGGAGCGTCGATCACGGAGGGATATGCCGCAACCGACAACACTCCCAACCGGTGGCCGGATGTTCTCGCACAGCGTCTGGTGCAAGCAGGACTCCACATCGGAGTGTTGAACGAAGCCATCAGCGGTAACCGATTGTTAGTCGAGGGCGCAGGACCCAATGCAGAGGAGCGGTTTGCGCGCGATGTTCTCGACGAGCCCGGCGTTCGCTGGGTTATTTTCTCCGACGATCCGATCAATGACCTTGGATCGACCCGTCCCGCGCCTTCCGCAGAAGCGTTGGTTAGAGCCACACGGCGGCTGATTGCGAAAGCTCATGCGAGGCGAATCCGGTTCTTTTGCTCGACGCTGACGCCGTACCAGGGAGCAAATTATTGGCGTCCAGAGGATGAAGTTGCACGCGATCAGTACAATGATTTCGTTCGGTCCGGGAAGAGTGGCTGCGACGGCGTCATCGACCAGGACAAGGCGACGCACGATCCTGCCAAGCCGGCCTGGTTTCTTGCCGCCGATGACAGCGGAGATCATCTACATCCCAATGATGCAGGACACAAAGCGATTGCCGATGCAGTAGATCTGTCGTTGTTTTCCAAGCCACTAAAAGACAATGCCGCTAAATAACAAAGATGATCTGTGCTGTGTCCAAGAGATGACTTGACGAAGCACTCGGTTCAAGAACGGGTTCGTCACTTTGCTGCCAGATGAACCCCTTCCGGATCAGCCAGGCGCAGCATCAGTCCCCATCCGAAGAAGTTGTTCGCGATTGCCACCGCGACCTCATTGTCGCCCGCCTCCAGAGGCAACTGGAAGGCGCCATTCTCCAGCGAACATCGCCCGTCGGGATATTTTCTCGCTTCTTCCGACTCAAATAGGTTTTTGTCGGCATACACGAGCTTCCCGTTCACGAATAGCCACAGTTCGCGCGTCCATCCGATATCTATCTTCTTCGTCTGCTTGTTGTCGGAAGTTATGGTCGTCTTCAGCCATGCCACGGCTCGGTTCGACTCGGGCAGAGGCCGGCCATACTCTCGGCTGAGATTTAGCAGCCCATTCCGCTCCGTGCTGATCGTCTTCCATTCCTGCGAGGCACCGGGCATCTCGTTATACATGGGGTCCTTATCGTTCGGCAGCGCGGAAAAAGCTGAGAGACGCCAATTCCGGACTAGGCCGCGGTCCCCATCCATGGGATCTTTGGCCGGCTCCGGAGAAAGGCCGTCCACTGCATCGGGAGTTATCACCAGGTTTGCGAAAGTGCCTGGCCCTTGCAGTCGCAGGCCGCCTTTCAGGGCATCGCCCTCCAACCTACCGACCTCCAGGGTGGGCGATGTGGCATCGTTCACGAAAATATTCATTCGTCGGCCGGAGACGACCATCTTGATGTGGTTCCAACCGTTCTCCCGGAGTGGCGCCCGCGTTTGATATCGCGGGAAAAGGTCCCATAGCAGGACACCGTGAGTCTGCGGCGCATATTGTATGCAGGCCTGGAAGGCCGGACAGGCCGGATCAGGCCGAAGGTATAAGAGCTCGAAATTGCCCTCGTCTTGCTGACGAAAGGCTATTCCGGGTGCGCCTCGCCCGATTGTATTAACGTCGAACTCAATCGTTCCGTCACTGAAGTTGATGCCTTTGAGTACCGCATCGCCGCTGTTCAGCCGCATCAAGCCGTGATAAAAGCCGAGCTCCCGGAGGAACTCCGCATTCTCCTTCGTCTGCCAGTGATCAGTCGTCATGGGGATCGGGATCGGTTCCGCAGCCTGGGCAATCGGAATTGCTGGCAGGAAGCATACCCAAAGCATCATCTTGTTCAGGGCATCTTTGCTAACAAGCGTTTTCATGATCCCAGCGTATGGACCAGGTACCCTTTTGGCGAGCTAAAGGTGACGAGACGGACAGGAGTGTTACAAGGCGGTCCGTGGACGTTGCGGGTTGGCTGCTTCTTTCCCTTGTCCGTCAGTCGGTAGTACTTGAACTCCCGGTTGCGATCCGGAGCGGATTCCCACTTGGAAGCGACCCACCCGCGTTTTTCAAGGCGATGAGACACAGCAACGTACGGCAGTTCTGTGGGTTCCCGGATGGCGACTTCAGGCCGACTCACTCATTGAGCCCTGAGCGGGAAGGCTTGGGTGGTTGTGGATGATTGGTCGGTGGCTCGTCAATAAGGTTCGTGTGGGAAGGGATTGCAAACTTCCAGTTGCACCTCTCACTGCCACAGCCGCAGCATCACCACGCCGCCTTTGGGCGGAGTCGCAGTAAACGAATCGCGCAGTACTCCGAGGTCCTTGTGCGTCCACAGGTCTCTCCCATGGACCGGACCGACAAAGCCCAGGTCCCTGAAGGCAACCGTCACCGGCTGCGGCACATCATCGGTGACATAGTTGAGGATGGCCAGCGCCTTTGCGCCTCCGGAAAGCTTTCGCACCCACACCTGAGGAGGACCGAGGCGGAAGCCCTGCTCGCCCATCGCGTCCTGATCCACCGCAATCACTTCCTCATTCATCAGGATGCTTTTGGTAGTGTCGTCCATCTTGCTGAGATCATTTCCTGCGAGCAGCGGAGCCGCGAGGATGGACCACAAGCTCATCTGCGTGCGGTACTCGTCGGCCGACATGCCGCCATTGCCGATCTCCAGCATGTCAGGATCGTTCCAGTGCCCCGGGCCGGCATACTTCTCCAGTCCGGCCTGCGAGAAGCCAATGAGCGCCATGCTGCGGAAGCTATCGCTGATGTCATCGGTGGTTCGCCACAGGTTTCCTCCCACCTGCGAGCCCCATTCCCACACCGAGTCCATACCGTACTGGCAGATGCTGTACACGATGGGCCGGCCGGTCTTGACCAGGGCATGGTGCATTTTGGCATACGCATCTTTCATCATCGCCGCTGCCTTGATTCGGTCGAATTGAGGGTTTCGCATACCCATGATGTCGCGCAGGCCGCACAGGTCGTACTTCAGGAAATCGACTCCCCACGCAGCATACGTATTCGCGTCCTGCTCTTCGTGCCCATAGCTGCCCTCGTATCCGGCGCAGGTCTTCGGTCCGGGGGACGAGTAGATGCCAAATTTCAAACCCTTGGAGTGCACGTAGTCGCCAAGGGCCTTCATGTCAGGGAATTTGCCGTTGGCGTGGATGTTGCCGGCTGCGTCGCGCTGCCCCTCCCAGGTGTCGTCAATGTTGACGTAGATGTATCCTGCGTCGCGCATGCCGCTGGCCACCAACGCATCGGCGGCGGAGCGGACGTCTGCATCGTCCACCTTTTCGGCAAAGTGATTCCAGCTGTTCCATCCCATCGGAGGCCTTGCCGCCAGCGATGCGGTGGTCTGCGCAGGGGCGACCGATACCGCGACACCGATGGCAACTGCCATGAAGCTGGAGCTCAGCAAGGAAATGCGATTGCAGATCATTCGGGTTCCTTTCGACGTGTTGACGTGCCATTCCATTATGAACGGCAGGACCGGCTACGGTTTTTTTCGCACGCATGCAGGCACCAAAGGGCAGGAAATTGCCGAAACATGGATTTCAAATGCGTTCATGGGCAGGCGGATGATGTTAGGCGCAAGGCAAAGTGGGAGTTGTGTGGCTGGATGGTGGGTTGTCGGGACCGCAGCTGCAGTTGAAACCAGCAGTTCTTACCGAAGCGAGACTACTCGACACGCAGGGCTTCCACCGGATTCACAGAAGCGGCGCGCCGTGCAGGAATAAATCCTGCAAACCCGGCAACCAGGCAAATGACCAGGATGCCCGCTCCATAAACGCCAGGATCGGCGATGGAAACGCCGAAGAGTTGACTGCGCACTAAATGGGAGCCAAGCACGGCCAGCGGAACGGTTGCCGCAATAGAGCCTCCGGCCAGCAACAGCACTTCGCGAACGATGAGGCCGACTACCATTCCGCGTTGCGCTCCAAGTGCCATGCGTATGCCGATCTCCCGTGTGCGCTGAGCCGTCGAGTACGCCAGGATGCCATAGAGTCCGATTCCCGCGAGCACCGCGGCAAGAATGCCAAAGGTGAAGGCCAGCAGGGCGATGGTGCGCTCCGCAAGAAGGTTGTCGTCGATCAGGTCAGTCATCGTGCTGAGGTTGCCCACGACGAGTTTCGGGTCGATATTCGCGATTGCCGCGCGGATGCTGGCTGCGGCCGTGCCGGGTGGCTGCCATGTGCGCACATAGAACCGGAGCCCCGCGGCTCTTTCAGCCTGCGTGAACAGGGTGTAAGACATCGCCATTGCCGGGTCGCGGACGGTTGTGTGTTTCACGTCTCGGACGACGCCAACAATCGTCGCGTCTGTCGCTGGCCGGTTGGGACGGCTCACATGGTGACCGAGCGCAGCGCTCGCACTCCCGAAGAAGTGGCGAGCGAAACTCTCGTTAACGATAGCCACCTTCTGGGAGGTCGCAGTGTCGGAGAAGGCGAAGTAACGGCCGGCGAGAAGCGGAATTCCGAATGTCTGAAGATAGCCGTCACTTACCCAGGGAAGCTCAACATCAAAGCTTTCGTCTGGCTTCCGCGTATAGCCGCTGACCAGGACGTCGCCCATTCTGTTGTCGCCCGTAAGATCGGGATCGTTGGTTGCCCCAACGCGGCGAACACCGGGAAGGGCTGCGATGGAATCCAGGGAACGCTGCTCCAAAGGCGCAACCCCGGGCGCTGGGTAGCCCGCCAT
>Ga0207100_1247_pt1 | contig 10293 bp, 11 predicted proteins | sample Alteio_BWMinHeat_82_FD_153520 | JGI IMG/M metagenome (GOLD analysis project Ga0207100, IMG submission 153520) | Enriched cells from forest soil in Barre Woods Harvard Forest LTER site, Petersham, Massachusetts, United States -... | ecosystem: Environmental > Terrestrial > Soil > Temperate forest >...
GGAGGAGAGTCGAAAGAAGTGGACTGCGCGGCTATGCCGGCAGTTGCGAATCCAAGATGGAACAGAGCGAGGAATGTAACCAGGAAACGTGTGCGTCCGATTCCTGAACTGCGTTCTCTGGGACAGCGGGAACGGCTGGCAGCGGGCATTGCGGGAATTATAGAGTCTTAATCGGAGCGGAGCAGATTGCTGCGAAGATACTAGTGAAGGGAAGTTGATGATGCGATGTTTTCGGCGAGCGGCAACGGTGACGGGCGTCTGGACTCTATGTTTGCTGGCGGGATGCGGAACGTTCTTCGTGTACCCAGGATCATCCAACGGCGGGGGTGGATCAGGCAGTGGGGATAACGTCTATGTGGCGAATTCCACCAATCAAACCGTGGCCGGGTTTACGGTGGGCACGGGGACGTTGACGGCGATAACGGGCACACCCGTCAACCTGGGGTTCACTCCAACGGCGCTTGCGGTGAATCCTGCGAACTCGCTTTTGTTCGTCGCGTCGATCAGCGGGATCTACTCGTATTCGATCGGGTCGAATGGGGCGTTGAGCACGGACAATAGTGGCGTCACTTCCGGGGTCGTGACCAACGTAGTCTCAATGGACGTCTCGCCGGATGGGCAATGGCTGTTCGCTTTGAACGGCGCTGCCGTGGCAAATGTACTGACGGTGTATCAGTTCAAGATCAGTTCCAATGGGGCGCTTTCGGCGACGACATCGTCTGGGGCATCGTATACCGGCACGTATAACATCACAGCGCCATCGGGTGCAGCGGCTCCCGTACCGTATGCGATCAAGGCGGCTTCGGTTACGAGCGGGGTGGACGTGTTTGTGGCGCTGGGCACGGGGGGGCGACCTGGTGATTCCGTTCAACACGGGCAGCGGTTCGCAGCAGACTCCATCGCAGTTCCCGCTGCCAAATGGGCTGTCGAGCTTTACGTCTGACAACGCGTTGGCGGTGAACAACTCTGTCTTGTATGTTGCGCGCGGCAACAGCACGTTGGCAGGGACGATTGTGGCCTATAGCGTTGGGACGAACGGCAGCGGAGTGCCGACTCTGAATTCGGTGGGACAGGCTGCGACTGGAGGCGGGCCAGCCTCCGTTGTGGTCAAGGCGGACGGCAAGAACGTGTATGTTGGCAACAAAGTGGACAGCACGATTTCCCAGTTCAGTATCAGCGGCGGTGTGCCGACTGCACTTGGCACGGCCACGTATTCGAGCGGACTGGGATTGTTTCCGGTTGGGCTGGCAGTGGACAACAGTGGGAACTACCTGCTTGCCGTTACCAACGGTGGCAATCCCGAGCTAACGATGTACAGCTACGACTCTACCGGCGGGCTTGCGTTTTCGACATCAACCGTCACGGGGTCAGGCTCATCCGGCGGAGTTGCTATCGCAACGACGCACTGATTGAGCGGCGAGCGGCGGATTTTGAACCCCGCGCAAGGGAAGAAGAAAACCCACATCTCAGTGAGATGTGGGTTTTCGTTCGGACCGAATCGACCGCTCGTTGCTGCTTGCATGGGTCAGATGGTGGAGTTGATCTGGCCGCTGACGCCGTTCGGGTAGAAGCCGCCCTGATAGTTCTGCGTTGAGATAACGGAGTTGGTTGAGTTGTAGCCGTAAAGAACGGCAAGGACCTGCTGGAAGGTGCGGGCGAAAGCGAATCCAGGAGGCGTGTTGGCGCTGGATGTGGCTCCGCCGGCAGTGTTGAAGAAGCCCTGATACATGGCTGGGCTGGTTCCGGCGACGGCGCTGGGGCCAGTTGCCGAAGTGGCAGCGAGGCCGGGGTCGCCCGGCTGCACGTCCTGCGGGTCCGCAAGGGCCACGTAATACGTGTTGACTCCTGTCTGGTTGGCGTTACCCGCGATGGTCACCACACTTTGTCCGATGGTGTACGTCTGCGTTGTGGGGCTGGTTATTGCCGTTGTTGTGTTGCTGGTGACCGATGTTCCACCTCCGAAGAGGGTCGTAGGCGACGTAACGGTGATGGGCACTGCAACATTTGTGAGTGTAGCGGCATTCCCCGAGAACGTGATCGTATTGGTACCAATAGCGGAGACGGTCGCACCACTTGGGATGCCCGTTCCGCTGATCGGCTGCCCAACAAGAACGCCGGTGACACCCGAAATCGAGGTAAGGATATTGCTGCCTTGGGTGATGTTGCCGGTGGGCACGACGCTACTGGTGGCAGTGGACTTGGGTGACACTGTGAGGGTGCTGGTGCCCGCGTTGATTGCCGTGATGGTTGCACCGGTGGCGATGCCAGGGCCAGCGATAAGTTGTCCAACCGCGAGGCCCGTGACGCTGGAAACCAGCGAGATGCTGGTGCTGCCGTTGGTGACGATGCCCGTGAATGTGGTGGACTTTGCAGTGGAAGGGGTGCTGGCCGTGGCGTTCGCCGACATCGTAACGGAGTTGGAAGTAGCCGACAGGATAGTGGTGTTGGCTGGTATGCCTGTTCCGAAGATATTCTGTCCGAGGATGATTCCACTGGTGCTTGAAGCCGAAGTGATAGTTGGGCTGCCGGACGTAAGAATGCCGGTGAATGTGAAGAGGCTGTTCGCGTTGGCCTTCGCCGACATGGTGATGGTAAGGCCGACCGGGTCGAGCGCCGTAATGGTCGGCGGGGCGGGGCTAGTGGGGATGCCGGTTCCACTGACAGTCTGCCCGATGATCAAGCCGTTGAAGCTGGATACCGCGGTGAGAACCGCGCTGCCACTTCGTGTTCATGTCCAGGAGATTCACGAAGAAATCGTTGGTCAACGTTCCTGGCCGCTTCGTGAAAACGCCAAGTTCGGACTGCCCGAAGTTTGCATTAAGAGCGCGCAGGCCACCGACGAGAACCGTCATCTCGGGAGCGGTCAGCGTCAGCAGGTTCGCCCGTTCAACCAGCAGTTCAGCCGCGAATCCCTCGGCTCCCTTACAAACATAGTTGCGGAATCCGTCTGCAGTCGGCTCCAACACGGCGAACGAGTGCACGTCGGTCTGCTCCTGCGACGCATCCGTGCGGCCTGCCGAGAAGGGAACACTCACGTTATGGCCGGCCTTCTTCGCAGCTTCCTCAACCGCCGCGCCGCCGCCTAGAACAATCAGATCAGCAAGAGAGACCTTCTTCCCACCAGACTGCGCGTTGTTGAACTCCGCCTGGATCGCCTCCAGCTTCTGAAGGACCTTCGCTAGTTCGGCCGGCTGGTTGACCTCCCAATCCTTCTGCGGCGCAAGCCGAATTCGCGCCCCATTCGCCCCGCCGCGCTTGTCGCTGCCGCGGAACGTTGCAGCCGACGCCCAGGCCGTCGTAACCAGTTGGGAGGTGGAAAGTCCTGATGCAAGGATCTTCGCCTTCAGGGCAGCAATATCCGCGTCCCCGATCAATTCATGATCGACTGCGGGAACCGGGTCCTGCCAGATCAGCGGCTCCTTAGGAACGAGCGGTCCAAGATACCGCGCGCGAGGTCCCATGTCGCGGTGCGTCAGCTTGAACCAGGCCTTGGCGAAAGCATCTGCAAGCTCCTGCGGATTCTCGAGAAAGTGCCGCGAAATCTTTTCGTAGTCCGGGTCCACTCTCAGGGAAAGGTCCGTCGTGAGCATCGTGGGCGCGTGCCTCTTCGATGGATCGTGGGCATCCGGCACGGTACCCGCTGCAGATCCGTCCTTGGGCTTCCATTGGTAAGCACCGGCGGGACTCTTCGTGAGTTCCCATTCATAGCGAAACAGGTTTTCGAAGTAGTTGTTGTCCCACTTCACCGGGTTCGTAGTCCATGCGCCCTCCAGCCCGCTGCCGATAGTATCCACGCCGTTGCCGCTGCCGAAGCTGTTCTTCCAGCCGAGGCCCTGCTCTTCGATGCCGGCGCCCTCCGGTGCGGGGCCGACGTACTTGTTCGGATCCGCGGCGCCATGAGTTTTGCCGAACGTATGTCCCCCCGGCGATCAGGGCAACTGTTTCCTCGTCATTCATCGCCATGCGAGCGAACGTCTCCCGGATATCCCGGGCCGCAGCGACCGGATCCGGTTTGCCATTCGGTCCTTCCGGATTCACATAAATCAAGCCCATTTGAACGGCAGCGAGAGGATTCTCGAGCTGGCGGTCACCGCTGTAGCGCTCGTCTCCCAGCCACTTCCCTTCGGATCCCCAGTAAATGCTCTCCTCTGGCTCCCAGATATCTGGGCGGCCACCGCCGAAACCATAGGTCTTGAATCCCATCGACTCCAACGCCACGTTGCCCGTGAGAATAATCAAGTCGGCCCAGGAGAGTTTCCGGCCATACTTCTGCTTGATGGGCCAGATCAACCGGCGCGCCTTGTCGAGGCTCACGTTGTCCGGCCAGCTATTCAGCGGAGCAAATCGCTGCGCGCCCGAGCCCCCGCCGCCGCGGCCGTCGGCAATACGGTAGGTGCCGGCGCTATGCCACGCCATGCGGATGAAGAACGGCCCATAGTGGCCGTAGTCCGCAGGCCACCAGTCCTGCGAGGTCGTCATCAAGGCATGCAGGTCCTTGATCACAGCATTCAGGTCGAGGCTCTTGAACTCCTCAGCGTAATTGAACGACTCACCCATGGGATTCGATAATGGAGAGTGCTGATTCAGCGGCTTTAGGTTCAGTTGATTCGGCCACCACTCAGCGTTCGTTGCGAACTTGCGAGCGCCGCCTGAGAACGGGCACTTTGCTTCCTCTAACATCGTTGCATCTGCCATACATCACCTCGAAATCTCTTTGTTAGCGAATCATCCTAAGTCTTCTGGCAACTGGCGCAAACGCCAATCGCGTCCACCGCATACCGCTCCACCAGGAAGCCTCCCGGCAGCCGGCTGCGCTTGGCCGTGAGCCCAAGCTCTTTCTCACTGATATCGGTGATCTTCCTGCACTTCGTACACACCATGTGATGGTGCGGCTCGCGGTTCATCTCCACACGAACGGACCCGTGATGCATGCTCACTTTTTGGAACACGCCGCTCTCAACAAACAAACGGATGTTTTTGTAAACGGTCGCCAGCGAGATTGCCGGCACCTTCTTCTTCACCAGGGCATAGACCTCTTCCGGGCTCGGATGGCCATGCATCGTCTTCATCACTTCGTACAACACCTGCCGCTGGTGCGTCACCGCGATGCCATTCTCCCGGCAAAGCTCGCGAAACGGCTTGGTCTCGTTCACCAGCATGGGGACAAGTGTAAACGATAAAAGTTATCGTCCAATAAAGATACCTGTGGATATCTCTTACGGCGACCCAACCCAGGCTGCCTCGAACTTGAACGCTCGCCCCACTCGAACCTGGAACCTAGAAATCAGTTCAGCCGTTCCTTCTCCGTCTTCCCAAACCGCACATCCAGAGGCTTCCGCCCGGCGAACCCTTCTTCCGGCGTGTGCCAGAAGCCAATCTCCTTCTCGCCCAGCTTCCAGCACAGCAGCACGGTCTTACCGTCCATCATGCATGGAAAGTCCAGCAGCCCCTGCTCCAGGTCCTTCACCTGCACGCCGATCTCGTCGATCTCCGCCAGCGTATCCGTCGACTCCCGCAGCGCCTTCTCCCGCTCTGCCCGCCGCCGCGCCGTCTGCGCCACATTCACGTGCATTCCGCCCGCGAGAAATATCCTCTGGCTCAACTGCTGCATCTCCCGCCCAAGCGACGCAGCCCGTAACCCTGCGCCCTGGGCCTTTCGCAACAGAGCCTCTACGACTGGCAGCACGGTCTGCGCCTCGTTCAATGTAAAAGTCTTGCTCACTTCCCGATCTCCAGCATTCGATCCAAGGCTACACGCGACCAGTGTTTCACCTCATTGTCGACTTGGATACGGTTCATCACGCGCCCCTCCACCAGGTTCTCCAGCGTCCACGCCAGGTGCTGCGGCGAAATGCGGTACATCGTCGTGCACAGGCAGCCCGACTCATCCAGAGTAGTCACACGCTTGCCCAGCGGCGCAAACTGTTTCGCCAGCCTATTAACCAGGTGAATCTCCGTCCCCACCGCATAACTCGAACCCTCCGGCGCGCGCTCGATCAGATCGATAATCCGCTCCGTCGATCCCAGCGCATCGGCTTTCTGGCACACCTCCCAGCGGCACTCCGGATGCACGACCACCTGCATCCCCGGCTCCTCCCGGCGGACGCGGTCCACGTGCTCCGGCAGAAACCGCTGATGCACGCTGCAATGTCCCTTCCACAGAATCACCTTCGCCGCCCGCAGCCGGTCCGGCGCAACTCCGCCGTTGATCTGGTACGGATCCCATACCACCATCTCGTTCAGCGGAATCCCCATCGCAAACGCGGTATTGCGCCCCAGGTGCTGATCCGGCAGAAACAGAATCTTTCCCGCCCGCGCAAAGGCCCACGCAAACGCCGCTCCCGCATTCGACGAGGTACACACCAGCCCGCCGCGCTCCCCGCAGAACGCTTTGATATTCGCGGCCGAGTTCATATACGTCAGCGGAAGAATCCCCTCACCGCGCGTTAAGCCCTGCCGCTCCAACGCCTCCCAGCAATCCTCAACTTGCCCGATCTCGGCCATATCGGCCATCGAGCACCCAGCGTTCAGGTCCGGCAGAATCACCTGTTGCCACGGCTGCGCCAGGATGTCGGCGGTCTCCGCCATAAAGTGCACACCGCAGAACACCATATACATCGCGTCCGTGTCGGCAGCGGCCCTGGAAAGCTTGTAGCTGTCGCCAGTGAAGTCCGCAAACCGGATCACCTCGTCGCGCTGATAGTGGTGCCCAAGCACCACCGCCGCCGAACCCAGTTTCTCCCTGGCCGCGGCAATCCGCGCGTCCATCGACTCATCCGGCATCACCAGATAGTGATCCAGAGAGCACGCCTCATTCGCCGCATAAACCGGCTCATCGTCCAGCAATAGTCCGTTCACAATACTCCGCCTTCAGTTTCGCAACGCGATTCATCCTGCTTATTGCATCTCTGCGCAGGTCGCATCCGAAACGGGGATGTTGAAAGCATTCCTTGCATGGCTGCAGCGGACTCACTGTGCCGGCCAAACCTCCCTGGCCGACACCCAACCCGCGGGGATGTTGCAACCCATTCCGTACAACACGCGACTCTTGAAGCCGCGCTTGTTCCATTTTAGACGAAACCAGTAGCGGACAGGATGCAACAATCGATTCAGCCGCTCACTTTGCCACGAAAATTCAGCCCGGCAGCAGCAATCGCAACTCATTTGTTTCCATCCCCACCCAAGCCGTATCATAGAGGAACGTATGCCGAGTTTTCAGGACAGCGCAGTCCTCGTTCTCCTCGCACTGCTCCTCTTCGGACCGAAGAAGCTGCCCGTACTCGCGCGTCAGCTCGGCAAGCTGATGGCCGACTTCCGCCGCGCCTCAAACGAGTTCCGCTCACAGATGGAAGAAGAGTTGCGCATCGCCGAACAGGCCGAACGCCAGAAGCAGGTCGCCGCCATCGAAGCCGCCGCTCCCGCCACCCCCGCAATCGCGGCGCCGGCCGAACCTGCCACCGAGACCGACCCGGATAACCCACACATCCCACCGCCCGCGCCCACCTTCGCCACCCCCGAGGAACCGTCCTCCGGCTACGAGGAGCACCCACTCGCCGACTCCCCAACCGAATCGACTCCCGAAGCCTCTGAGCCCGCAGCAGCCCCGGTCCCCATCGCCACCTCCGGCGAACTGAGCATCATGCCCCCATCCACTGGACTCCCCGTCCCTAACTCGACCGAAGCCGCCATCCCCGCCGCATCTGTCCCGGCCCACCAGGCCGAGCTTGAAACCGAGACCCTGCATGGCTGATTTCGACCCGATCGACCGGGCCCGCAAAGCTGTCTCCGACCGCGCAGAACTCCCCGGCATGAGTCTGATGGAGCACCTCGAGGAGCTCCGCAAGCGCATCATCAACTCCGCAATCTTCCTCTTCGTAGGCATGGTCATCGGGTGGATCTTCCGCGTGCGCCTCTACGGCATCATTAAGAAACCGCTCGACGATCTCCACCTCGACCTTTACTTCAATCACCCCACCGACGCGCTCAACCTCTACCTCAAAACTGCTCTGGTTGGCGGCGCCATCATCGCCAGCCCGTTCATCCTCTACCAGGTCTGGCTCTTCATCTCGCCCGGCATGTACGCCAACGAGAAGAAGTACGTGTGGCCCTTCATGACCGCCACCGTGGGCCTCTTCCTCTGCGGCGCATTCTTCGGTTACCACTACGTCCTCGAAAACGCCGTCCGCGTCCTCGTCTTCGACTTCGGCAAGGGCCTGCACCCGCTGCTTACCATCGATGAGTACACCGGCTTCTTCCTCTCCATCATCCTCGGCCTCGGCATCTGCTTCGAGCTGCCCATCCTCATCTTCTTCCTTTCGTTGTTCGGCATCGTCGACGCCAAATTCCTGCTGCGCAACTTCCGCTACGCCATCATGGTCATCTTCATCGTGGCCGCCACCATCTGCCCCATGCAGGACCCCTTCAGCATGTGCCTCTTCGCCAGTCCTATGCTCTTCCTCTACTTCTTCGGCGTCGCCATCGCCTGGTACGTCCATCCCAACCGCCGCAAGCGGAAGGAAGCTCCCGCCGTATGATCCAGCGTCCCGGCCAGCGAAAAACTGTCGTCCTCCAGAACCAGCCGCAAAAGGCCGTCATCCTGAACCAACCACAAACCGTCGTCATCCTGAACGCAGTGAAGGACCTCTGTATTTGTCTATCGCTCTTGTTGCCTGTTCTTTTCTTCCTGCCCCTGAAGACCCCCGCCCAGAAAGCCGCGGTCGCCGGCCAAATCAGTGGCCAGGCCACCTACGCTCTCACCGAGCAACTCCTCGCCGTCGCACCCAAGCGCTTCAACGGATCGCCCGGCCATCTAGCCGCCGAAAAGTTCATCAAGGACCATTTCAAGCCTGAAGCCGCGAAGGGCAACTTCGAGACTGACGAGTTCACCGCTCGCACTCCAGCCGGCGTCCAGACCATGCGCAACTACATCGTGCGCTACCCGGGCAAAAAAGATGGTGTCATCGTCCTCGCCTCCCACTACGAGACCAACTACCCGCTCAAGGACATCGCCTTCTACGGAGCTAACGACGGCGCCTGCACCACCGCTCTGCTGATCGAAATCGGCCAGTACTTCCGCACACACCCGCCCCAGGGCTATGCCGTCTGGCTCGTCTTCGACGACGGCGAAGAGGCGGTCCAGACCTGGTCAGCCTCCGACTCCCTCTACGGCACCCGCCACCTCGCAGCCAAGTGGTACCAGGACGGCACCCTCAACCGCGTCAAGGCCTTCATCGTCGCCGACATGATCGGCGACAAAGACCTCAACATCGACCGCGACGACCAATCCACCCCATGGCTCGAAGACCTGCTCGCCACCGCCGCCAAAAACACGGGCCACTCCGCCTACGTCTTCAAGAACTCAGTCGAAGGCCTCGGCGACGACCACATCCCCTTCAAGCAGCGCGGCGTCCCCGTCCTCGATATCATCGACATCGACTACGGCCCCCACACCGAGCGAACACCCGACGGCTACCACCACACCGCGCAGGACACCATCGACAAGCTCAGCCCCAAATCCCTCCAAATCTCCGCCGACCTCTTCCTCGAAAGCATCGCCCTGATCAACCAGCGTTAGCAGGCGAGTCGGGTGCCCTATGATCACCGAGGCGCAGCCGAGGCTATCGTGGGGTGAGTCTCTTCTACCGCGGACACCCACTCGCGATAGCATCGAATCGTGCCCCCCACCCCCCTCAGTCACTGGATCGGCTTCCACCTCGCCCTGCTCATGCTCCTCGCCGTCGAGCTCGTCTACGCGCGCCGCCAAATCCGCCTCAACCGCGATCCCCACCACACGGCAATCGTCTGCACCACCCTCTGGATCGCCGCCGCGCTCGCTTTCGCCCTCTACCTGCGCCACGCCAACGGTCCCACCGCATCGGTTCAGTACCTCGCCGGATACGTCCTCGAAGAGTCGATGTCCGTCGACAACCTCTTCGTCTTCCTCCTGCTCTTCGGCGTCTTCCAGATTGACCGCGCCCGCCAGCCCAGGGTCCTCTTCTGGGGAGTAGCCGGCGCCATCCTCATGCGCGGCCTCTTCATCGCCGGCGGCATCAGCCTGCTTACCCGCTTCGACTGGATCTCCTACGTCTTCGGCGGCATCATCCTCGTCGCAGCGGTCCGCCTGCTCATTCCCACTACGCCTGGCCAACCCGCCGAGCCCCGCTGGATCCACTGGCTCAGGCGCCTCCACCCCATCAGTCTGCGCCAGGATCACTTCGTCGTCATCGAGAATGGCCGCCCCACCGCGACCATCCTCCTGCTCGCCCTTGTCGCAATCGAGCTCACCGATGTCGT
>Ga0207100_1248_pt1 | contig 10148 bp, 11 predicted proteins | sample Alteio_BWMinHeat_82_FD_153520 | JGI IMG/M metagenome (GOLD analysis project Ga0207100, IMG submission 153520) | Enriched cells from forest soil in Barre Woods Harvard Forest LTER site, Petersham, Massachusetts, United States -... | ecosystem: Environmental > Terrestrial > Soil > Temperate forest >...
TCGTTACCATCTAATGATAAACACTGGATTCATGTGGCGCCAATGACCAAGAAAATAGATTATCCTTCCGTTATAATCAAAAATAATCGTGAATTATGTTACAATAATGAAAACAAAACCGCCTGTAATACGAATGCTCATTGTAACTGGAGCAATTCTAAAAATATATGTGTGTTAAGTATGAACCAGTACTTGCTCGTGGATTGTATCAATAAAGTGGCCGAAGAATTCATTCAAGACGAATTAAAGGCTCACGAAATTCTTAGAAAGGGTGAATATTTTGTTTCTGACATTGTCGATTACAACGTCTTTACTGAACGTCCTGGAGAAAAAATTGTCATGAGTTCCAATACCAACATCAATAAGATCCTGAGTGAAATCTTTGGAAAAGAAAATATCCCCAAGATAGGAAAGCGCCGATCTAAATTAGAAACCATGCAGAATTACGAACAACTTAATTTGGAAAATCCCCTGAGAAAGATCAAAACAGATTATGTACAAACTATCATTGAAAACAATAATACTATTTTCCGAGCCTTCGCCAATGCTTATTTCTGGCTTCTTCATCCATACAATGATATCTCATATCGGAATCTCGGCTACTATTCCAACTTACAAACTAGTTTGGCGAATTATTACAAGAGTCAAGTCGTTGATTGGTTAAACAACAAGGAGAATGAGGAAGAACTCAAAAAACTCATGCCCTACATCAAATACGGTAAAGTATTTGATTTCACTGTTAAGCTAAATATAGATGTGGCCACTTTAACCAACTGCCTGATCGAACTCTATGTCTTGTCCAAATTGTATGAAACCATTGTTCAGGTCAGTGATGAAAACAAAATCATTTATGTCATTCATCCATCAGATGGAATTGTATACGATCATGCAAAATCAAAAGACTCGTTCAAATCAGACACCTACGCTTCTCAAGTCAAGAAAACTATTAATCTGAAATTCTATTACATTTCCAAAAATATCTATCCGGACAAAATTGAAGTTTGGTCTAGGGCCGATCATAAGTCAACTAAAGCTACAGTTTGAGATAGAAGTGAATTTTTTGTACCGATTAATAAATAAGTGCAAAAAATAAAGTTAATCATAACCATTTCGGGTGGTGAATCCGTCAAGATGTGGTTCGAACCAATAATTAAACATTCCATAAAGAGTGGCTGTTCGATCGTGTGGAAAACAAATAATTGCTTTTTTGTATAAAAAATGATCATCAATTTGTGTGTCTTCCACAGGAGCCTTCAGTTGCAACATTTGTAACAATGTTACATTCTTATGTGCAGTAGTAACAGTCCGTTCGGGGTTGTCTTTAAAACAACGACTTACTATTTTGTGAAGATCTCGATCGGATGGTTTTGTTGTGTTCATTAATAAGCTAAGAGTGGTTAAACCGGTTAGGCCTGGTGCGACCGGTAGATATTTTTTAAATTCAGTGAGAAAATTCATGTGTACTTTATTTGAATAAACATTACAATTTATTGATCTTCAGAATAATATTTTCAATTTTTTCTCTATGGAAACAAATGACCTGATTTCGCAGAGAATTCATTACTTTATTCGAAATTACTGCATTAATCGCACCGAATGTCAAGCTCAAAGAAAAATTTATAAAATATCATCATGATAATATTAACGGATGAGCATCGAAAACATTATAGAAAAATCACTTCAGGAATACGATTCCGCTAAGTATGTGATCAAATATTTGATACAAAATACAGATTTGGAAATCATTGATCGAAAAAAAGAGACTGAAAGAATCATTTATAAGTTTATTCACAAAGAAACTCGCGAAGTTGTTATCGAATCAGAAACCGAGCTGTTGGCTGTTTATTATGATAAATTTAGAATTTGGTGTTGGGCCTGGTCGATGGCGGGTTTGTTGAATTCCAGAAATTTCTTATCAAAAGAAATTCTTATTTATGCTCTCAAGTTAGGGGCCGAAATGTCCTATTTGAAATCCATATTTACGACTTCCAGAGGAATCATTAATGATCTGGCTCAAATAGATATTAACTTAGCACTGTGTGTAGGTATTATGAAACAACCATATATATTTGCTCACAAAAAAGATATCCAGAACATATCTGATGAAACAATAACCACTGATACGGAAATAAATTATTTGTATCAGTACATTATTCTCCTTAATAGAGAAGACTTGGATAACCTAGGCAAGAAACTCCTTACCGAAAAAACAATCAAAGAAATTGATACCGAGATTACATACGTGCCCATCATTACCATCGTTCAGGATTGATCACTTCTTGGATTTAGATCCAGACTTGGACTTCGATTTGGACTTCGATTCAGACTTCGATTTGGACCTAGATTTAGACTTCGATTTAGAACCAGATTTGGGTTTGGGCTTTAATGCAGGCTCTAATTGGATTCCCGTGAAGTCATAAGGAGTTTCATAAAGACCATTGACAGCTATTTCGGATTGGACACCATCTTCTTCATCAGTACCAAAAGCATTGAACAGATTTTCTTTTTTCTTGGAACTCATAATATTACTGATACTCACTATATTGGTAGATACAAAACCTCTTGATTCGAGAGTTTTTTCACTTACTTTTTTATCTTCTTGACGATACAATGGAGGGAATCCACCTAGTGGTATGAACGGTATTTCCGAAGACGAAGTCTCCGCAGGTAGCCGACTCTGTTGGAGTCGTGGTATTTCCGGAGACTCTGTCTCCGCCAATAGCCGACTCTGTTGGAGTCGTGGTATTTCAGGAGACTCTGTCTCCGTTAATAGCCGACTCTGTTGGAGTCGTGGTATTTCTTCTTGGGACATGGATTATAATATATGATAATAAAAAAATTGATGATAAGAACAACTTGAATAACCGTTTGATTTCTCTTGTGTTAGATATCTGATATGACTTCTTTTCATGATGATATTGTGAAAAGAATTCTTGAATTTACAATTGAAGATGCACTCGAGATACAATTGTGTCGAAACGTTTCTAAACAATGGCGACTATTGATTATTGAATGGATGCCAGTTTTAAAAATATTTATCATAGAAGGATATTCTCGTGCGAAATGTGCGTATGCTGCCAGTAGAGGTTATTTGAATGTTCTCCGATGGGCCAGAGAAATTGGTTGCGATTGGGATGCATTGACGTGCGCATGTGCAGCCGGAAATGGACATATTGAAGTGCTACAATGGGCCCGTGCAAATGGTTGTTCATGGAATGATTCAACGTGCGCGTCGGCAGCATTTGGTGGACATTTGGATGTTCTCAAGTGGGCCAGATCGAATGAATGTCCGTGGAGCTCGGAGATTTGCCGGTTCGCAGCAGAAGAAGGTCATTTGGAAATTATTCAATGGGCACGTGAAAATGGATGTGAATGGGATGAATCAGTCTGTTCGAGAGCTGCAGCGAAGGGACATTTGAATGTTCTCCAATGGGCCCGTCTCCATGGTTGTTTATGGAGTTCGCTTGTAACTAAATGTGCAGCAGAGCAAAATCATTTCTATATCTTAAAATGGGCCCATCAAAACGGATGTCAATGGCATTCGTTTACGTCTGTCATATTGGCAGCAAAAGGTAATTTAGAAATGCTGAAATGGGTGAAAGAAAATGGTTGTCCGTGGAATCCGGACACTTGCATAATAGCTGCCTCTGAACAACACTTTGACTTATTAAAATGGGCCCATGAACAAGGATGTCCTTCTGATACAAGATTATGTTCGACTCTGGCCGCAGGTGGTCATTTGGAAATGCTCCAATGGGCTCGACAACAAGGTTGCCCATGGGATTCTGATACATGTCATCGAGCAGCTCGAAGTAATCATTTGGAAGTTCTCAAGTGGGCACATGCGAATGGATGTGTATGGGATAATGATACTTGCATAGGAGCAACACAAGCCGGCTTTCTGAAAACTCTCCAGTGGGCTAGCCAAAATGGATGCCCGTGGGAACCAGACCAATGTATAGTGGCTGCCGCGAGATACGGACATTTAGATATTATCAAATGGATATTAGAAATTGGTGGTCGCTGGAGCATTAAGATATGTGATACCGCAGTATCATATGGATATTTGGATATTCTTTTATGGGCACAACATAATGGATATTCGATATCGGGTGGTGCTGAACGAGACGCTAGTCTGAAGTGGCCCAATGAGTTCAAATTGGATAATTACAAATCGAACAATATCAAATACTGTTACTAATTTTTATAAATTCATAATAGTATTAAAAATCATAAGCCAACGCAATTTGCGGATCCACACCAGCATTTCGTCTGGTTATTCTCAATACATTATATTTTCTGGCATAAATATTAATTCGACCTTTGGTACAATTCAAGTTGAAATTGATATTACACCCATTAGATATTGCTATGTGTCCGGATGGATAATATTGATGACCCCTGCGAGCTATATCAACATCAGTACTAGCGTAGTTAGAATGTTTGCAAAATATCATTGCGTAAACATTATTTATTTTTTTCCCGTGAATTTTTCGAAGATTCTTGTTGGATATAAACGGATTTATATATTTTCGTAATTCAGAATTTATATACAGAGAAGCATCAATTAGAGTCTCGGGTATATGTTCCTCACTCAGTATTTCAATGTAAATCATGTCAAATGCACCTTTCATATTCATTATCATAGACGGCGTACTTGTTTCAAAATCGAATTCGTACTCTTTCCAAAGAGTAATCAAATATTCATGACCGACAGAGATAAATCTTCTCAGTTCGGGTTCGAACAATTTGACATATTCAATGCATAACTTTGATTTCGAATCAGATCGAGATTCTGTTAGAGTCACTTCTATGGTGACATTCTCTTCAACTGTACAGTTTGGAAATGCCATGCCATTGTTATTTTTGTTATAAAAATACAATTCTACTATTTGATCAGAATTTTCAATACGAGATTTTGCATTGAATGTGTCAAGAGGTAAATTTTCGGATAGGAACTCAATTAGTTTTTTTGAAGTTTTGTCTATGACTAAATTTCCGCATTTCATTTCTATTTTTTGTACGACAGATATGATGTCGGAAGGGAGGATTAAATATATGTCTCCTGTAATTAAATCAACGTTATTTTTGGGTATGATATACATGATGGTTTTTTCATTGGGAACGCCATCGATAATCATATCATTCGTCTCCGAATAGGTGTACCGGTTGTATTTCATTTTATGAAATGTGATTTGTGGATTTCCACAAAGATATATGCCAACGCTTTCGTTGTGATCACTATCAGAATAATTGATTTGAGGAGTGATCATATCAAGTAGATCCAATTTGGGACGAGCGAAACTGATTTGTGAATCAGTAAATCCGCCAAAAAAATCCAATTCATATGCATATCGTTCAGGTAATTCATATAGAGGATTCCGCAAGTGTCTCAGAATATGTTTAAATATGGATCCATTCCTATCCAAAAAAACAGGAGCCTCCATTTTAAAATTATTTATGACAGCATTAAAATAGTTTAATTTCGTCAAAGTCCGCACAGTTGTGACGAATTGCTTTTCACCGATGTGGATCTTGATAAATTCGTCATTCGAATCGATGATTGGAGATTCTGTTAATGAATTCCATACATATTTATCTTTCTCGTTGAGTTCATAGTTATCTCCATTCCTAACGTATTCAATGATATTTTTAATATCTGTACAATTAAAATCCAAGTTAATTGGGTTACTCAAAGAAAATAAAGCCATACCTTGTCCATGAATGGCAAGTTGAGTTAAGCCATAAGTGTCGGGGTTTTTAAATATGGTTTGGAAGTATTTTAAGTTCTCTAAATGTTCTTTCATTACCCAGATAACTTTTGTGTCAAATGACAAATATATTTTGTTTGTAACTGGATTGGACACATTAGTTGTGGTATTGGTCATTAGAGTGTAATTTATGTTATTCGGTATGTACTATTATTATGAATATGATATTATCAATTTTTATTTCGTTCAATGAATGTTAAAAAATTGAAATCTCCATCCATAAACCGGCACACCAAGTTCTTACTAAGCATATCCATACCGATGAACGATATATTCTCGAAAGAACATTGTGCTACATTAGCTTCCGAAGGTAAATTATATGTATTAAAAGTACTGCGCAATGGTGGAGCTGAGTGGGATGCACAGACGTGTGTCATGGCCGCGAAAAATAATCATTTGGAACTCCTTCAATGGGCCAGATCGGATAACTGTCCTTGGAATGCAGATGTATGCGAAACTGCTGTCACGAACGGCCATTTAGAAATTTTTCAATGGGCATATGTAAATGGTTGTGCGGTGACCGAAGAAACTAAGAAGAAGGCCAAAGAACAATGGCCAAATGTATTTGGTAACGATAAGTAACTGTTCATTTTTTGTTATGATTGACAAATCACAACAAAAAATTGGTCTCGATAAAAATCAATCAAAATCGATAATTAGGTCTTCTGGGTTCTCTCCTCCAAAAATAATTACATCTCTAATTTCTTTTCGAAGAACCTTTTTCTTAGTTTCTTTCTTGACAGGAGTAGTCATTTTAGAATATTTGTATTTTTCGTAATGATATATATTACAACAAATACCTTTGTTCTCACAATTGAATTTCAAATATTCACTCGAATCCAACGGGGCCACGAAGTTACTGTACAATAATCGATGAAGAGCCACTTTCTTGTTTCTAAAATAAAAGTTCACGTAAGTTCCTTTTGTTGAGTTGTTAATATTAGTTACATAACCTTTCCAAAGACAACATTGAACAGGTTCAAATATGGTGGTATCAATGTATTTACAAATACGTTTCATGTCGGCGATGTTGAGTTTCCATTGAAGTGGCACATTGGGAAGTTGATTTTGAATAAGTTCTTTAAAGATGGCGTTACTGTTTTTGGAAATAGTGATATTTTGAGGAATAGTTATGATATTAGGATTGGGTCTGAATTGGGGTCTGATGAGGCGGGACTCCTCGGAATCGGAATCGGACCACTTGGGTTTAGATCTTTTTCGATTTGGTTTAGGTTTATTATTCTTCATGTTTCGTTATATTGAGTTGACATTATATTTCAGGCAAAATCTTTTGAATGAAATATCATGTGGTGAACCAACAATTACTAGAAATCTTGTCTCGGCTATTACTTAAGGGAAATGATAAGTTTTGTATAAGGTGACTTTGAATTTGGCCGATGGATAAATAGAAATATGTTCAATCATATCACCATCAAAAAGTTCTGGAATACCATAGAAATCAACATTATGATAGCGAACTCCATTGACCTTGACATTGTCGAGAGGAATTTTTGGTTCAACTTTGCTAAGGTAACGTTGATCTATGATGTAGTAAAAATATCTGTTAGCGTTCTTGACAGATTTTACTCTAAAGAGAGGTATGGAATTAGGAATATTATCGGTGAATGGTTCATTATCGTCAACCACTTTGATCAGGACACCGTTTAGAACTGGATTATCGAAAAGATATGGTTGAGTAGATTGATTGAATGGAGGATAGGTTCCAGTTCTTTCATAGTATTCATTGTATCTGTCGAGCACTTCTCTGGGAAGTCTTAATTGAGGGTAGGTTAGGGGATCATACATAGTATACAAATCTTGTTTTTTGATAGCATCTGAATAAGGATCATCACCACGATCTAACATGATGTTAGTGACAGGCGATTGGGCCGGAGGTAATTGTGATTGTGGAGGATAAGGATGAGGAGATGGATACGGGCCAGTTGGGCCTGCAGGTCCCATTGCATCTGATCGAGGGGGCGATCCCATTCCACATTTACATCCGGGTCCACAGTTACATCTGGACCCTATACCGGGTCCCATTCCACCAAAATCTCTGCCAAACTCGCCCCCTCTCAAAAGTTGGCCATGTAATAGATGCGATTGATTTTGTTGGGTATACATTAAATAGAAAGCGAATCCCAACACTACGATAATGATAATTGCTGAACTAGGAAGTGGCATTATATCTGTATATATATATAATAAATTATGTCAAAACTAAGAAAAATCACCAGTACGTTTATATCATCTCTGATTATTCTGTTGTCTTCCATTGCAGTAGGAATGATGATTGGTTTAATTATAAAAAAAGATATATCGTACCATGGTCCTAATGCGCTCTCTCACATCAAACGAATATATATGAGCAAGAAAAATGGAAAGTGTTATCAAATGGCTATTAAACTAATGACATGTCCTGCTCCAGAACCATCTATCAGTAGTTGGTTGAGATCGTTTATCGATAGGTGGTTCGGCTTGTAAGATATCCTTGGGAATTTGCGACAAATATCTCATCATTAATTACATTATGAATGCATAAAAAACTTACTAATAAAGTGATTGGTCACATTATAGGGTTGGATGAAATCCATAAAAAGAATTTAATCAAAGACTTGGGTGACAATTTGCCCCATCTTAAAATAATCGACCTAGACAAATTTCAACAATTGATTTACAATCATAAAGAAACACTGAAACAAAAGACAATGTGGACTCAAGTGAGTAAAGATATTACTATGATGCAGAAACAAAATAGATTGCTCGGTTCCAAGAAGGTCAAATCCCAAAATTTGACTTCCAAGATCAAGAAAGCGATTCAAAAGAGAAATCAGATCAAAAAAAACATACATATTTTTTGGAAACAGACGATGAATGATAAAATCATTGCTGAAACGAACGATTCAATCCTTAAAGAAAAGATTCTCTTTATAGGATTCAATATCTTCCCTAAAGACCATCGTATCAGCATCAAGTTACCCCTTGAATCAGGATCGACGGAATCTCCCACAAAAATCATGTTCGATATCAAGGCCAATATGTATGCCATGAACCAAGTTAAATACTATTTACATACATATTCAGATCGGATTGTCAAAGGAGTTTTTCCATTGAATCTCTTAAAAACTTCTTATTTGGAAGAAAAGTACGATAAAATTATTAATCACTATCAAAAATACAATTATCAATTAGTGGCTCCGTCCCAAATTCGGATTTTGATGCAAACCTTAGATAAACAACAAGATATGCAAAAACAATTGGATCTGAAAACTCAGCCATTATATTTGGCGACTATGTTTAGGTCAAGTGATTTGATCCCTGTCGGTGTTGGTAAACCCATACAAGTCTATCAAACCAAAGAAGAAGCTCTCGCCGCTGTCAAACTAAAAATTAAGAAAAATATGCCTATCTATGTTTATCAAATCTCTCATACCAACGTAAAAATTATGGACGGAAAATTATTTTTAGAAGTGGGAGAAAAGCCTTTGGGAGAAGAATCTGTTTTGCTTACGATATGATTAACATATTAGAAATATGACAAACAACCATTTTCACGAGCCCATTTTAGGACTTCTAAATGGCCATTGAAAGCGGCATTCGCACAAGTCCAACTATTCCATGAACAGCCATTTTCACGAGCCCATTTCAGAACTTCTAAATGGCCATTTAAAGCGGCACTTGAACAGATTGTACTGTTCCATTCGCAACCATTTTCACGAGCCCATTTTAGAACTTCTAAATGGCCATTTGAAGCGGCCATTGAACAGGTTGTACTGTTCCATCCACAACCATTTTCACGAGCCCATTTCAAAACTTCTAAATGATTATTATACGCTGCATATTCACAAGTGTTACTATCCCAAGGGCAACCATTTTCATGAGCCCATTTTAGAACTTCTAAATGACCATTTTCAGCGGCATTTGCACAGGTCCAACTATTCCATTCACAACCATTCACACGAGCCCATTTTAGAACTTCTAAATGACCATTTTTAGCGGCACCTGAACAAGTTCTACTACTCCATTCACAACCATTTTCACGAGCCCATTTCAGAACTGCCAAATGGCCATTTTTAGCGGCAATCGAACAGGTCGAACTATCCCATTCATAACCGACATTAATAACCCATTTTAATAATTCGATATTATCTGATGAGGCGGCTTGTGCAGATATATAATATTTTTTAAGAATTGCCATTTTTTTGAATTCGGTTTCTAAATAAAGTTTGAACATTGTTGTTAAGTCTTTACAAACAAAAAGAAGTGCTATCATCGTGACATTAATATTATTATCGGTTAATAATCGAAATAATTGTTTTCGAATATCCTCAAACCCGACAAGATCAAGAAATGTTACTTCATTCATTTGTCATAATA
>Ga0207100_1250_pt1 | contig 10056 bp, 7 predicted proteins | sample Alteio_BWMinHeat_82_FD_153520 | JGI IMG/M metagenome (GOLD analysis project Ga0207100, IMG submission 153520) | Enriched cells from forest soil in Barre Woods Harvard Forest LTER site, Petersham, Massachusetts, United States -... | ecosystem: Environmental > Terrestrial > Soil > Temperate forest >...
GCGTCAATACGCCCGAGGAAGCCCGGCAGGTTGAGAGTGCGCTGGCGGCCCGGAGACGGGCGTGAAAAAACCTCTTCTCAACGTCGTCATGTTCACCGGGGGCCGCGGGACGAGCTCGATCACGGAAGCCCTTCTTCGGCATGGGCAGGTCTCTTTGACCCTTCTGATCAACGCCTACGACGACGGCCTCTCAACGGGGGCCCTCCGCTCACTGATCCCGGGGATGCTCGGCCCCTCCGATGTCCGCAAAAATGTCGCCCGGCTTATCCCCGAGGCGGACAGCGCCGGCCGCGCTCTCAGGTATTTTCTGGAATACCGGTTTCCCGCGGGCCTTTCGGAAAAAGAGGGCCGTTCGCTCCTCGGCGCCCTGGCCTCCTCCGATACCAACGTGGTGACGGGGAAATTTGGTGAGCAATTTCTGGATCTCCCGCTTCGGCAGGTCCGGTGGATGGGAGAGGCGGCCCGGGATTTTCTGAACCACCTGGATGAAAAAGACAAAATTGGCGTGTGTCTCGACTTCGCCAACTGTTCTCTGGGCAACATTTTATTCTCCGGCATCTACCTGTCGTGCGGCCGGTCCTTCAACACGGCCGTGGAGGAATTCTCCAGACGCTGCGGGATCCGCGGGCAGGTTCTCAACATCACGGCCGGCGAGAACCTCGTCCTGACGGCCTGCAAGGACGACGGCTCGCTCCTGATCAGTGAGACCGAGATCGTCACCAACCGGGACCGCGTCGGCATCAAAGAGATCTTCCTTCTGGACGACTACCTGAAACCGGATGACACCAAAACCCTGGCTCAAAAACCGGCGGAAGAGCTGATCCGCCGCCTCCGTGAACTCTCCCGCGCGCCGCGGATCAACCCGGCCGCCCGGCAGGCGCTGGAAAACGCCGACCTCATTATTTACGGGCCGGGAACGCAGCACTCCTCCCTCTTTCCATCTTACCTGACCGAAGGCGTCGCAGAAGCCATCGCGGCCAACCCGGCGGCCGAGAAAATCTTTGTCGGGAACATCTCCAAGGATTCCGAGATCCGCTCTGAGACGGCGGCGACGCTGGCGAAAAAGCTGATCTATTACCTCAACCGAAAAGACCGGACACGTCTCCGCTGGGAAAACCTGGTGACGCTGTTTTTCCTGCAGGTACCGATGGCGGGAAACGGGGACAATACCGACTATGTGATCTTTGACCGGGAGACCTTCGGATTCCCGCCGGAAAAAGTGGTCCTCATGGACTGGGAAGGAGATGCCGGGTCTCATTCAGGCGGCCGGGTCGTGGATGAGATCATCAACGTCGTCAATACCAAGTGGGAAAGGAAGCTCAAACCCTTCCACCACACGGCTTCCATTCTTGTGCCCGGTCTGAACGAAGAAAAAACCGTCCGCCAGGTCCTGCAGAACCTGATGGCGTTGAATTTTGAACCGCTGAGCCTGGGGAAAGAGATCATTTTCATCGATGGGGGGTCCCGCGACCGGACCGTGGAGCGGGCCCGGTCGGTTCCCGGCGTGAAGGTCTTTCAACTCCAGGGCCGGCCGGGCCGCGGCGCCGCGCTCAGGCTCGGCATTGAGAAAGCCAGCGGAAACATTGCCGTGTTTTTTTCAAGCGACGGCGAATACCGGGAAGAGGACCTGATCCCCGTGGTCCAGGCGATCGCCAAAAATGAATTCCAAGTTGTGTTTGGAAGCCGGGCCATCAAATGCGTCAACTTGAATCAGCGGTTGATGGACATTTATGAGGGCAATTATTTCCTCTATTTCACCAGCAAGTATGGAGGCATGCTCGCCAGTATTCTGGGACTGTTCCTCTATAACCGCTTTGTCAGCGATCCTTTCACGGGCATCAAAGCTTTCGAAGCCCGCCTGCTCAAGAGCCTGCGGCTGTCCTCCGACGGCTTCAACATGGAAGGAGAAATCCTGGCCAAATTGGGTAAACGGGGTGTCTTTATTCTCGAGGTGCCGGTGGATTACAGGCCGCGAACACGAAAAGAGGGGAAAAAGACGACTGTGCTGGACGGCCTGAGGGCGATCGGAAAGATTCTCACCGGTCGGCTGTCTCGGGGATGAGGACCCTCTCCATCATCATCCCTGCCTACAATGAAGAGCGGACCATTGGGCCGCTTCTTGAGCGCATCCTCCGGGTCCCCACGGAACGGTTCGGCTTCCGGAAGGAGATCGTCGTGGTCGACGATGGGTCCCGCGACCGCACTTATGAGACGGCGGCCTCGTTCAAAGAAGTCCGGTGCGTCCGCCAGGAGAACCGGGGCAAAGGGGCCGCCGTGCAGCGCGGTGTCAAAGAAAGCACGGGCGATTATATGCTTGTGCAGGACGCCGATCTGGAATACGACCCCATGGATTACCTGCCGATGCTTGAAAAAGTTCCCCCGGAGCGCCCTGTCGCCGTCTACGGGAGCCGGACACTGGGCCAGCTGAAACAGCGCGGCGGGAAAGGGCTTCCGGGCAAGCACAAAGACCAGGGCCTGGGCCAATGGGCGGCCAACCTGATCCTTTCTTTTCTGATCCTGCTGCTCTACGACCGCCGGATCACCGACCCGTTGACGGCTTATAAGCTTTATCCGCTGCCTCTCATGAGAACATTTCATGTGAAGACCCATGGATTTGAGACCGATCATGAACTCACCGCAAAACTCTCGAAGCAAGGCATTCCCATTTTTGAAGTTCCGGTGAGTTATGTGCCGCGCTCAGTCCAGGAGGGGAAAAAGATCAGGCCCCGCGATGGCCTGATCGCCGTCTGGACCCTGCTGAAATTCCGTTGGATGAACTAGCTGGATTTGATATTCTTTCACAGTTGCCTATGAATCAACCACGCTCCTTCCCGTCAATCTAGATTTCTTTCCACCCACATGAACGCGAGAACGGCCATTATCATCGGGGCGGGGCCGGCTGGACTCACCGCGGCCTATGAACTCATAGATAAGACAGACATCAAAGCGGTTATCTACGAAATGAGCTCCGCGTTGGGGGGGATTTCTCAGACGGTGAATTACAAAGGCAATCGAATCGATATCGGCGGCCATCGCTTCTTCTCAAAATCCGACAGGGTCATGAAGTGGTGGCAAAATATCCTGCCTCTCCAAGGCGCTCCCTCCAAAGATGACCTCCTTCTCGGAAGGAAGGTCCCTCTCTCTCGTGAGGCTGAACAAAAAAAACTGAGATCTCGAGAAGCCGAGAAGGCTCCACCTCCCGATCCGGAGAAAACAGATCAGGTCATGCTGGTTCGAAACCGTGTTTCCAGAATTTTTTTCATGCGTAAGTTTTTCGACTACCCGATTTCGCTGAGCGCCGAGACCCTGCGCAACCTGGGCGCGGTGCGTATCGCAAAAATCGGACTCAGCTACCTCAAAGTCAAAATGTCTCCCATTCGACCGGAAAAATCACTCGAGGACTTCTTTATCAACAGGTTCGGAAGGGAACTGTACGCCACTTTCTTCAGGGATTACACAGAGAAGGTCTGGGGGGTTCCCTGCCGCCAGATCAAACCGGAATGGGGCGCCCAAAGAATCAAGGGACTGTCCGTCACAAAAACCGTTCTTCACGCCGTCAAAAGCCTGCTGGTCAAGGACGCTTCGGTCGCTCAAAAGAAAGTTGAAACGAGCCTGATCGAACAATTCACCTATCCCAAGCTGGGGCCGGGGCAGATGTGGGAGGAAGTGACCCGCCGCGTGACGGCGGCGGGAGCTGAAATGCGCATGAACCACAAGGTCGTCGGATTGAAGCGGGAAGGCAACCGGATCGTTGAGGCCCGCATCAAAAACGAAAAGACGGGCCAGGTCATCACTCAGACCGGGGATTATTTTTTTTCGACGATGCCTGTCAAGGAACTGATCGAATGCATGGGGCCCGACGCCCCCGATGAGGCGCACCGTGTGGCGCAGGGATTGGGATACAGAGACTTTGTCACGGTGGGCTTGCTCCTCAAAAAACTCAAAATAAAAAACCAAACGAAGATCCCCACGATCAACGACATCATCCCGGACAACTGGATCTATATTCAGGAAAACGACGTGAAAGTCGGCCGTCTCCAGATCTTCAACAACTGGAGCCCCTATATGGTGCGGGACCCCAAGACCACATGGATCGGAATGGAATACTTCTGCAATGAGGGGGACGAGTTCTGGAGCCAAAAAGACGAGACCATCGCACAGAGAGGGATCGATGAGCTGGTCAGCATCGGGGTGATCGATCGGGAGGCGGTCCTGGATCATGTCGTTTTCCGGATGCCCAAGGCCTATCCCGCCTATTTCGGAACCTACGACCAATTTGACGTGGTCAAAAAGTTCACCGACTCCATTGAAAACCTTTTTCTGATCGGAAGAAACGGCATGCACAAATACAACAATCAGGACCATTCGATGCTGGCCGCGATCACTGCGGTGGAAAACATCATCAATGGCGTCAAAACGAAGGACAATCTCTGGAAAGTGAACGCGGAAGCCGAATACCATGAGAAAAAATAAAAGTTTCGTGGAAGACTATCGGATCCTGGAGGCGACGGCATGAGCGCGGTCCTTCTGACAGGCGGGGCGGGCTTTTTCGGGGAGATTTTAAAGACGCGGCTTCTGGCGGAGGGCCTGACGGTGGTCAGCGTTGATCTGGTGCCGGAAAATTCGGAACACAAGAATTTAACAACGGTGCGGGGCGATATCCGTGATCGAACCTTGATGACTTCGCTGTTTGAAAAACACCGCTTTGAAACCGTTTATCATTGCGCGGCCATTCTGGCTCACGCGGTCAAGGATCGCGATTTTCTCTGGACTTCAAACGTCGAAGGCACGCGCGTGATCGCCGATTGCGCAAAGACGTTCGGCTGCCGGTCGGTGATTTTTATCTCTTCGAACTGCCTCTGGGGGAAGGGTTTCAACAGACCGATCGAGGAGGAGGATGTCCCGGCTCCGGTTGAAATCTACGGGCAATCGAAGTGGGAAGGCGAAAAAGTCCTTTCCGGCTACAAAGGCGCCTTCAACGCCGTCATTATCCGCTGCCCGACCATCCTTGACGAGGGCCGCCTGGGCCTCCTGACGATCCTTTTTGACTTCATTCGTGAGGGGCGCAAGGTCTGGGTTGTCGGAGACGGCAGCAATCGCTATCAGTTTATTTACGCCAAGGATCTCGCCGACGCCTGCGTGCGCGGCGCGCGCCTCGAAGGCTTTCGCACGTTTCATATCGGTTCCGACGATGTGCGCTCTTTCCGCGAGACCTACGAATACGTCATCAAAAAAGCGGGAAGCAAATCCACAGTGGCATCGCTGCCGAGGGCTTTGACGTTGGCCGCCATGAAGGCGGCTTATGCGCTGGGGCTTTCGCCTCTCGGCCCGTACCAATACAAAATGATCGCGGAGAATTTCATCTTCGACACCCGGAAGATTAAAAAGGAGCTCGGATGGCATCCTTCATTGAAAAATGAGGAAATGCTCTGGCTGGCCTACCGATACTATGAGTCTCATTATGACGAGATCAATCGCCGTGTCGGCGTTTCGGCGCATCGCCAAGCCGCCAAGATGGGGATTATCCGTCTATTGAAAGGGCTGAGTTAAACCTCCCGAAGCTCTTCTATTCTGAAATTTGACCGCTGTCTCACAAACCGGATTGACCTCTTGATCGCGCGGCCTTTTTACTTTGCCGGGATCCTCGGCCGTCAACCCAGCCGATATTCAAAAAGCCCGGGGCTTTGGAACGCCGCCTTCAAGGAAATCGGCGTGAAAGCGATTTACGTGCCTTTTGACGTGCCGGAAGCGCGCGTCAAGCTTTTGCTCCAGAAACTGCGCCGGTGTCCTCGTTTGCTCGGCCTCAACGTCACCGTTCCCTACAAAACAAAAGCCGCTCAACTCATCGACACGCTGGACCCGGAAGCCAGAAGCGTTGGAGCTGTCAACACCATCGTGAGAAACAAAAGGGGGCGCTTGATCGGGTTCAACACAGACGGAATCGGCGCGATCCAAAGTTTGGTCGGCGTGCTTCCCGGCCAAAAGCGGCCCTTTGTCGGGTCGCTTTCGGGACTGACCGTGATCCTCTTGGGGGCCGGCGGAGCCGCACGGAGCCTGGCGTTTTCTCTCGCCAAATCGCTTGGATCGAAAGGGCGGCTTTTCATCTGCAACCGGACGCACAAAAAAGCCGTCGAGCTCAGCCGCGCAATCCGGAAAATCTTTCGACACTGCGAGTCTGCCCGACACCTGAAAAATCTCTCTGGGCAGGCTGATCTGATTATCAACGCGACATCAAAGGACCGCCCGGAAACGATCTCTCCATGGATGGGGGGGCTTGAAAAAAGTACCCGGCTGTTCGATCTGGCTTATTCTTCCCCGGAAAGCGTGTTTCTGAAGATGGGCCGCTCGCGAGGATGCCCCACTCTGAATGGGAAAGCCATGCTCATCCATCAGGCCGCTGAGGCCTTTGCCAAAATCATGGAACATCATGCCTCATGGAAGAACTACCTCAGAAAGCACCCGGCCGGAAAGGAAAGAATCCTCAAAGTCATGGCCGACGCCTGGGCCCGTTCTCACTAACTCCTTACCTTAGAAATACGTTGATAAAAAAATATGAAAAATTCATAATAGCCTCTCATCTCCCAACCCCATGACAGTCCCCAAAAACCCAAAGAGGGCCGGTTCTTCTATTGCTCAGGAGATCAAACAGGTCTTCAAACTACAGATCGACACGCTGGCCCGGCTCCAACGCCAAATTGACGACACTTATGAAAAAGCCGTGCGAACTCTCCTCGGCTGCCGGGGAAAGGTGATCCTGACCGGCGTGGGAAAATCCGGCATCATCGCCCAAAAGATCGCCTCCACAATGGCCTCCACGGGAACTCCGGCGATTTATCTTCATCCATCGGAAGGGGTGCATGGAAACTTGGGGATAGTGCAAAGAGGAGATGTTGTCATCGCCATCGGTAAATCCGGGGAGAGCGAAGAATTGACCAACCTCCTGCCTTCCATCAAAAAAATCGGGGCCAAAGTGATCGCGATCACCGCCAACAAAAACTCTTCTCTGGCGCGCCAGGCCGCCATCGTTCTTTACACGCCCATCAAAAAGGAGGCCTGCCCGCTGAATCTGGCCCCGACGTCCAGTACCACGGCCGCACTCGTGGTCGGCGACAGCCTTGCGGTCACCTTGATGAAACACAGGGGATTCACCTCGGAAACCTTCGCGCTCTACCATCCGGGGGGGCAACTCGGGAAGAGGCTGAACCTCACGGTAGAAGATCTTATGCGTTCCGGACGCGGCAACCCCATGATCCATGTAAAAACGCCTGTCCCCAGGATGCTTTCGGAGATCACCGCCAAACGAACCGGAGCCATTTCCATCGTGGACCACAACAAAAAACTCTTGGGGCTGGTGACCGATTACGACATCCGGCGGGCCGTTGAAAAGGGAAAGAATATCCTCAAGGAAAAGATTGAGGGCATTATGAACCCCACCCCAATTTTCGTTTACTCGGATGAAAAAGCGGTCAAGGCGCTGGAAATCATGGAAAACCGCGACAAACCCATTTCTCTCCTCCCGGTGCTCAACCGAAAAAAGAGGGTGGTCGGCATGATCCACCTTCACGACCTCCTGTCCAGGGGATTGTAACCCGAATCCTCCGGTGAAAATCGGAATCAACGTTCTCGGCCGGCCGCTCGATGACACGGGCGGAAGGACCTACCTGACGGGGCTTATCGGCGGCCTGGCGAAACTGGAACTGACCGATGATATTTTCATCTTTCTCCACCCTTCAAACGCGAACTTCTTCCAACAATTCCACAAACGCATTCGAACGGTTGCCGTCCCCGGGGGCTCGCTGAGGAAGATGCGCCCCCTGATCGAACATTTTATTCTTCCAGGATGCCTTCTTAAAACTGGAATTGAGGTGCTTTACAGCCCAAACAACTCGGTTCCGCTCAAGTCGCCGTGCCCCGTGGTCATGGGATTACAAAATGTCCTGCCTTTCTTCGAAAACGCGGACGAAGGATGGCTCCGCGGACATTACAGAAGATGGATCATTCCGCGATCGGCAACCAGGGCCTCAAGAATTATTGTTCCCTCTCAGTACGCCAAAGACCTCTTAATGAAGATCATTCGTAAAGACGAGAATGACGTCTCGGTCATCCCTCATGGTATCGACAGGGAAGTCTTTCATCCCCGGGGGCCTCTCGCTGACATATCGGAAAAACGTCCTTACATCCTGTGGGCTTCGTGGTTTTGGGGATACAAAAATTGGGAGCTCGCCCTGATGGCTTTTTCCATCCTAAAGAATCACACCAAAAATACATATTGTTTTCATATGGCTGGAAAAATCCCTGATCCCACGGTCCGCCGAAAGATTCACCAGTTGGGGCTTGATCAAGATGTCCTGCTGTTGGGACAAATTCCACCGGAGTCACTGGCTCAAGAATACCGAGACGCCGATCTCTTTGTCTATCCTTCAAAATTCGAAAGTTTTGGGTTTCCGGTTCTCGAAGCGATGGCCTGCGGGGTTCCCGTTGTGGCCTCGGGCTGCCCCGCCCTCCGCGAGATCTCCGACCACGCCGCCATTCACGTGGAACCGCTGACCCCGGAAAGCTTCGCCCAGGCCATACACAACGTCCTCTCAAACCCGGAAATGAAACAAAGAATGGTGAAACAAGGGCTTGAACGGGCCCACTCCTTCTCCTGGCTGGAAACCGCGAAGAAAACACTCCGAATCATTAAAAACTCCCTTAACACACAGCAAAGTTCACTTTTTTAAGAGGTATTTTTGTATAATTTTTGAGCTTGAAAAATACCTTCTTTTACCCCCAAACTCCCAACGACATCACAGATAATTCCCCGATTACGGAAACCCGGCGGACATGATTCCGCAGGTTTGCGTCCTTGGACTGGGTTATATCGGACTCCCCCTGGCCAGCGTTCTGGCGACCCGCGGCCTCAAGGTCGTCGGGGTGGACACAAACCCCAAAGTTCTTGAGATACTGCGCCGGGGAGAGATCCATATCGTGGAGCCGGACCTGGACGCGCTCGTCCGCGCCGCCATCGGATCGGGCAACCTGACGCTCTCGGAAAAACCGGTCCCCGTTGACGCTTTTGTCATCTGTGTCCCCACGCCGTTCAAAACCGGCCACCAGGCGGATTTATCGTACGTGGAGAGAGCCGCGCAATCCATCGTTCCCGTCCTGAAGCCCGGCAACACCGTGATCCTGGAGTCTACCGTTCCTCCCGGAACCACCCGGGATATTCTTGTTCCCCTCCTGAAGATGAGCGGTCTCAAAGTGGGAGAAACTCTCTTTGTCGCCTACTGCCCGGAACGGGTGCTTCCCGGAAAAATTCTTCAGGAACTTGTGGACAATGAACGGGTCGTGGGTGGCATAGACGGTCCTTCCACCAGGAAAGCGGTGACCTTGTACAAAACCTTCGTCAATAGAACTCTCCACGAAACAGATTCCACCACCGCCGAAATGGTCAAGCTGTCCGAGAACTCTTACCGGGACGCCAACATCGCTTTCGCCAACGAGCTGTCTCTGATCTGCGACCGGCTGGGCCTGAACATCCGGGAAGTGATCCGCCTCGCCAACAAACACCCCCGGGTTAAGATCCTTTCCCCGGGCCCCGGAGTGGGAGGGCACTGTATCGCCGTGGACCCCTGGTTTATCGTGGAAAAAGCGGGCCCTCTCGCCCGGCTCATCCGCACGGCCCGTGAGGTGAACGATTCCATGCCGGAAGCGATCGCGGCCAAAGTGGAGAAAACACTGAACGGCAAAAAACCCGCGACCATCGCCTGCCTGGGCCTCTCATATAAAGCCGACATCGATGACGTGCGTGAAAGCCCCGCCATCGAGGTCGTGAAGAAACTGGCATCGAAGGGCCATTCCATCAAATGCCACGACCCCCTGGTGAAAGCCTATAACGGCTTCCAAACCACCGATCTGAAAGATTGCCTCAAAGGCGCCGACTGCGCCGTGGTTCTCGTCGACCATGCCGCTTACAAGGACCTCGACTGGCCCGCTCACCTGTCCTTGATGGCCGCGCCCGTGGTCGTCGACACCCGCGGGATTCTCAAGAATCAGAACCTTCCCATTCCCTCC
>Ga0207100_1251_pt1 | contig 10052 bp, 9 predicted proteins | sample Alteio_BWMinHeat_82_FD_153520 | JGI IMG/M metagenome (GOLD analysis project Ga0207100, IMG submission 153520) | Enriched cells from forest soil in Barre Woods Harvard Forest LTER site, Petersham, Massachusetts, United States -... | ecosystem: Environmental > Terrestrial > Soil > Temperate forest >...
GTCGTGCCGGCGCATGTGGGCGAATTCGTGGGCAATGGCGGTGTGGAGTTCGGAGTTGGGCAGCGCCGCGAGAAGGTCCGGGGGGAGAAGCACCAGCTTGCGCTTGATGCCGATGGTGATGGGGCCATAGATCTGTGAGGATGTGCCGAGGGAGGCGGTTTCGACGCCGAATGCGTCGGCACATTGCGCCCAGTGGCCGGCGGCATCGGCGGAGAGAGTGACCGGGGCAGCGTTCCGGCTTAGAAGGCGAATTGTGTACAGGCGCCAAAGGAAGCGAGCAGCGAACCACGCAGCGATGGCGGCGTAGACGATGGCTAAGACGGCGAGGAGCCAGGCGGGGAAATGCGGGTTGCCGAAGGCGGTGCCAGGGCCCATGACCACGGAGACGTGCGGCTGGCCGTTGTTGAGCGGACCGCCGGAGAGATTGAGGAGGCCGCGGAGAGCGTCCCAGGGAACGATGGAAGCCGCGGGCAGGAGGGCCTGCAGCAGGAGCACACTGACCCATACGCGGTGTTCGGCGGCGGGGCCAAGCGAGCGGAGGGCACGGGCAGCGAGCCAGCCCGCAGCGAAGAGCAGGGGGAGCTGCCAAAGGGTGTTGACAAGATAGGAAAGAATGATGGATTCCAGCGTGGTCATGAGTCCTTCGCCTCCTCGTTAAAACGCCGGGTGAGCTCGGCGAGACGTTTGGCGTCGATCTGGCCATTCTTGAGCAGGCTCATCACCAGCTCTTCGGTTGAACCACCGAACATGCGCTCGATGAGGTCACGGACACCCTGCCCGAGAGCCTTGGCTTCGGTGACACGGGCGGAGTAAACGTAAGCGCGGCCGTCGAGCTCGCGGCGGAGCTTTCCCTTGCGCTCGAGAATGTTGAGCATGGTTTGAACAGTGGTGTAGGCGAGGAGGCGGGGGAACTCGGCCTGCACGGCGCTGACCGTGCCGCTGCCGAGCCGCCAGATGACCTGCATCAGCTCGAGTTCAAGCTTGGTGAGGGCGGATTTGGAGGATCCCTTCACGACGTCTTCTCCTAATGAGTTAGGAGATTATGCGCCGATGAGGGAATTTGTCAACTAAGAGTTTAGGAGTTGGGCGGCCACCTATTTGCTATCACTGACTGACACTTATTTTCCGATGCAGCAGAAATGGAAATGCGAGATCGGCCCAGTTTTGATGCGGGTCCCGGCCGGCTCCCTTTCCTGGTGGGCATATTGAGAGCGCGGAGTACGTCGGCTTGGCAATGGTCACTAAAGTATTTCTCTTTTTAGCCTCTATTATCTCTCCGAACGAGTGGCATGGCGCCTTAACCACAGGAACGGACGCAGGGGATAATAGAGCCAAGTCAACTTGTCGGGAAGTGGTAGCGCATCAAAGTCGGCTGATCTAATCAGGTCTCGGCTGAGGCTCGCATAAAGGTTCGACTTTTTCCTAAGCGACTTTGTGTAGCGAAACGCCCTAATGTACTGTGCGGGAGCTCGCTTCGCATACTGAACGAAGCTCAATTGACCCTGAGGGTCCTTTGCGTTCTTTACTTCTGCCAACATGTGCTCGATAGATTCACAGGCCATGCGAAAGGCGGGTTTTTTCCCTCACGATCAAACTAATCAACTGTTGTGGCAGTTCGATCCCATAGAGCCATTCCGCCAAGAGAGCGGCCTCCGCCAACGGGCGTTCCATATCGAAGATTTTAGCCTGCTCCAAGACTCGATCCCATGAAGAATGCGGCGTATTCGCCAGAATCATGCTACAGTCACTGAGCCATTTTAGACGCGCAAAACGGTGGCCTGCTGCGTGATCACAGAGCGTCAGCAGCAAGAGATCATCATCCAGCATGTTGATTGAGGTTCCTTGGAAGGCAGTCCGGTGAGAATGGCCCCAAAGTTCTGACACCTTTTGCGGTGACAACATGTCCCATTTCCAATGGAGTTCTACGCGTACCCGCAAATCGTCTCGGTAGTACTCGAGGTGCCGTTCGTGGTGCAATTGCAATCTCCTCCGGCCAGCGGTCGCCTGCAATTCCGGGTGGATGCGCCGGTACCCCTCCGATCGAAGGATTTCGTCGGATTGGTCGACAGCGTCGGGCCGAACCAGCAAATCAAGATCGCGCACATGCCTCATCCCTGGATCGCCGAACAAACGGAGCGAAAGGGTAATTCCTTTCAAAGGAAGCAGGTCAATACCGCTCTTACTAAACGAGTTCTTCAAGCGCACAAGCTCGTTGGCATGGACCAAAGCTGTCTTCCAATCGCGCAACTTTCGATCTTTGAGTTCTACCTTGAATTCATCGGGAAGATATGCCTTTGCGGTCGAGGTGAGGACCGCGTAAGCTATACTCGACACTTTGTGTCGGTCTAAGAGCGAAAGGAATCGATTCCAGTCGACTCCTTCGCGACATAGAGTAGCGACCGTTGAGGCTTGTAGAGCCTTGCTTGAATCGTCTGCAATCCAAGAACAGGCAAGGATAAGTTGAAATTCTCGAGAAAATTCGAACCGAGTCGGGATGGGCGGGACGAGAGACGATCTGGTGTGGTCCGTCATGAGCAGATTCTTGCACCGCGCTTGACGCATTCCGATCGATTAAGCGATTTCAATTGAATTCCCTGCTAACGCTTCAACTTCTTGGGGTACCAGGTAATCTGGACTGTGGTACTGAAGTCTTTTTGGGAGCCTGATTTGAGAAGCGGAGCCTTCCACTCTTCCGCTTGGATCCAGGCGTTCAACTCTAACTCCGGATTGAGGCGTTTCACAACCTGTAACGAAAAGTCATGCTGCGTCGTTCCGCCGGGAATGAAGTCCTTTACCGCTTTTGCATTGCGATATGAGAGTTGCACCCACTCATTGGGGCTCAGGTGGTAATTCATCCACGCCTGACCGCCCTTTGCTTCGCGCCCGATCCAATCGCCAATGATCTGGCCCTTGTTGGTATAGCCCTGGGCCTGGACGACCTCGTCATAGTTAAACTGTCCTCCATTACTTCTGGCAGTTGGCGGATCGGTAGAGACGGCCTCGACGCGCAAGTCGAGCTTAGCCATGCCAGAGAAGTGGGAGAGATAGATGCCCGGACGGACGCACGACGCGGTGCACTGGCCGGACTGACGTCATCGTGAGCAATCGAGTCGCTATACAGCGTGACCCAGTTTCTGAGGTAGGGTAGGCGATAAGAGAAGTCGAAGGCTCCCCATCGCGCTCCGGGATCGCTACGGGAGAATTTCTCTGCTGCGGTTACGTTCTGGAAGCTGAAGAAACTCTTGAGGAAGGTATGCAGGGTGATCGGCGCGTGCCCTTTGCCGCCCCATATGACGCTCCGCTCGAAGCCGATTTCGACATTGCGCGTGGGCTTGAAGCTGACTTTTTCGGCGTGAATCCACGGAGCGTTCGGATCAGTATGGCCCTTTAGGCTGCCGACTAGAAAATCGTAACGGAAGGGTCCGGTCAAGCGAGACAGACCGGGAATGTATAGAGGTTCGACTCGGTTGACGCGGAACGAATAGATGTCCTCCGCATTGTTGCTCCAAGCCATTCCGCCACCACTGGCAACGCCCATCCATTCGTCGCTTTTGCCAAAGGAGATCTCGTGGTTTAGAAGGTGGACGGAGAGGTTCGCTCCCACTACGCGAAAGTCGGAGATGGATGCGATCGGCCTTGGGGAATCGTTGCCTGATTTAGGGCGAAAGGAACCGTGTCGATGGCAGAAAGCGTTTGCGCTACCGCCATCGAGTAGCCAGTGGCGGAAGCTGCGTGCAGAAACTCGCCTCGAAAGTCGAGAGAGAACCGTCCGCTCGTTCCTCGCGCACCGAATCCCGTGGCGTTATTGAAGCCCTCCCCATATGGACGCCCGTAGTCGTTGACGATCGTCTGACCGACATGAAAACTATCGCGCAACGGGGTACCTGCGATCCCAGACAGTCGAGTGTAAACATGGTCAACCTGCACCTGACCGCCACCTTCAAACGCTTGCCTGAGATCTGGCGCGATCTCACTCGTCACTGCCTGGAAGATCGACCACGCCTCCTCATCTTCCGGATGATCGTTCAGCTTGTCAGACGTTTCGGCCAGCATGTTGGCGACACTAAGCCTTGTCCAGGCTCGTAAGCCAAGATAGGCACCATCCACGTAGCCCAGGCCTTGCAAGCGCATCAGCGCCGGATAAACCCAGATGTCCAGCGGAATGTAGGGCGATCCGAGTCGACCGTCGTCACGGGCCAGTTCAAGAACAGGGTCGGGAGTTTGCCTAGCGCGTGAAGGAGGGCCTTGGGCATGGGTTGCAATCGACGGAACGAATCCGCAAAGAATAACCAAGCAGTTAAGACACGATAGCCGCAACACTCACCTCATTCACCATAAGTCGATTCGAACCGGGCTTACCGGGAGGGTCGAATGTTCGTGCGCGGGCCCAGACTTCCGGCCCAGCCCAACCCTTGTTTAAATGATGCTCGTGATTATTGTACATCGTTAACCCCGGAGCCGCTGCGATCAGGAAGGGATAGCCACTTCGAGCGCTGAGCGGACGTTGCCTGCCCAGTCGAGTCGTTGCCGGTTGGTGGAAGCGGACAGAGTTCGAAGCCGAGCAGCGCGGATAATCTCCGAGCGTCGCAGAACGGGTTGCCTGAAGACTCAGCGGAGACAGGAACGGGAGGGTCAGCAGGCCCGCACCTCAGCGTCTTTGGAGGCGGAAGAGCGAATTGAGCTGTCCGAGCTTCTCAGCCTTTTCAGGAACTCGACGGATGGCTTTCAAGCCATGATCCAGGAATATCCAGGCACAGGCGACAACAAACCCGAACAAGCCGAAGCCTGCAGTGATGAGCATGCGATGAGGCCCTGACTTCCGGTCCGGGGGGACTGCGCGGTCGATGACCTGGATGATGGGAGCTGACTTGGCTTCGTCGATGCGTGCAGCTTCGTATTGCCGGGAGAGCAAGTCAAAAAGGGTGTCGTGGTATTTCACTTCGCGCAGTTTCCTGGCGTACTCGAGGCTGTCTTCAGGTATTCTCCCTGCGGGAACTTCGAGATTGCCGGGGCTAGGCTGACGCTGCTGATCGTTCTCCAACTTCGCCAACTGGCTTCGCATGGTCGAGATCTCTTCCTGTTGACGAGTGATATCGGGATTTTCTTCAGTGGCAAAAGTCCGCATGGCCTGCAGCGCAACTTCGCGGGACGCGATCTGGGCGCGCAAATTAGCGATGGTCGTGATAATGACCTGTGCCTGGCCGGTGAGTTGGATCAGACCAGTTTTTTGCTGTGTATTGCGAAGGTCGTCCTCCGCGGCCCTGAGCAGCTTCTTCTCGCCGTCGAGTTGCTGATCGAAGAAGACTCGGCGCTGGGCCGCCTCACTGATGGCAAGGTTCGAATTGACTCCGTAGAGGGCATCCACGTAAGCATTCGCCAAGGCGCTGGCGCGGTTGGGATCGTGATCGCTCACCGAGATGTGAATCAGCGTATCTTTTCCGGATTCGATTTCGGTATTGGCCTTGAGCGCCGCGCGGGTGTCCTGCTTCCGTTTTTTCCGGTAGACGGCCTGAAGACGAAACTGTTCGATAATTTGGTCAGCGATAGTGCGGCTTTCCAGAATGCCGATGTACAGATTCGCAGGACTCTTGAGGGCCAGAGACGACGCTCCGCCAAGGGCAGCCAGGGGGCCCAACTGGCCCACCAGAGACGCAGCAGAGGACTGCTCACGGGGTGGAAGAATGACGGCGGTGGCTGTGAACGTAGGCTTAATCAGAAACGCGCTTAAACCTCCGACCAGCAGAGCGGCCAACGTCACGCTTACAATCAGATTCTTCCGACGCGCGAGTGCCAGGAGAATGTCCAGCAGATCGATGTCTTCCAGGTCCCCGGAACACTCTGCCTCGGATGCCCGAATTGCCTCTTGCTCCAAGTTACTCATACCTGCTGTTATCGTATCTCATGAACCCGGGCGCTGACGCGAGACTGTGGAGATGGGACGGGAGGATGGTGGAGGACCAAGACTTGCTTTTAGGTATCACAATCAGGAAGATTTTCGCTATCAAGGGCAACGTGGTAGGCGTGGACGGAAGATATCTCGCATGCAGAGCGACGATTAGGTACGATGATTCGATACTCTGAATGAAAGTTGCTTTCTGGTCTATGGAACGATTCGGTAGTTTAGGGCGAGGTTATGCCATGCGTCGATGGACATTGCTGCCCGTGCTCATTGTTGTGCTGGAAATCAGCGGTTGCGGGACGGCCAGTTGTCCCGTTTCTCCCTCGATAACGGGTCAGCCAGCGAACCAAGCAGTGATGGCGGGCCGACCAGCGTTATTCACTGTGGCAGCCTCGGGCACAGGTCCCCTAAGCTACCAATGGAAGAAGAACGGGGTTACAATTGCCGGCGCAACCCAGGCGTCTTACATGACCCCCGGGACAACTGCAGCAGATTCGGGTATTTCATTCACAGTTACGATCACCAACGCCTTGGGGAGCCTAACCAGCCTGCCGGCCACGTTGGCAGTGACGAGCGCAGTCGACGGCAGAGTGCGGTTTGTGGCGCCGAACGGCGACGACGGCAATGCCGGCACGATCAATCAGCCATACAGGACTATCCAGCACTGTGCGACCACGGTTACGGAGGGTTGGACGTGCGAAGTTCGGGCGGGAACTTACCACGAGACGATCACCCCTAACTCCGGGGTGACGATCAGTTCTTATCATCTTGAACCTGTCACAGTGGATGGCTCCGATCCTGTCGCGGGCTGGGTGGTCTATCGAAATGCCATTTACAAGGCCAACGTAACTCTCAGCCCGGACGACACCAACCAGATATTTGTGGGCAGCGAGATGATGACGGAAGCGCGTTGGCCCAACGGCGACAACCTGTTCCATGTGAATTGGGCAAGGGCGCAACAGGGAACGGATAAGAACCAGATCGTCGACTCCAGCCTACCGCACGTGGATTGGAAAGGCGCGCAGGTACACTTGTGGAGCGGCATCGATCCGTTTGGACACCAAACCGGGCTGGTTACAGCCTCAGACTCGGGTCGACTTGCCATCGACCTTGACGAGCTCGGCACGTGTCCGTACATCTGTCCTGCGCGGGGAGGATTCTACTACTTGTACGGGACTCTGAGCGCGTTGGACGCGGAACGCGAATGGTTCTACGATTCGGCGGCGGGGATTTTGTATTTCAGGCCGCCGAGCGACGTCAATCCGAATACGCTCGACGTGCGCGCCAAGCGCCGACAATACGCCTTTGACCTACGAGGCAAAAACGGAGTTCGTATTGAGAACCTCGCGATTTTCGCCAGCACGATTGTGACCGACGAGAACAGCTCGAACAATACCTTGGACCACATCAACGCTCAGTACGTCTCTCACTTCACCAACCTGCCAACATCTTCCGATGACCCGGGAGGCAGCAAATCGAGCATTCTTTTTGTGCATCAGCACGATTCTGGAATCATCATTAACGGCACGGGAAACATCGTGGAGAACAGCACCATTGCGTATAGCGCCGGGGCAGGCATCGCACTGGAGGGAACGAACAACACGATAACAAACAATCTGATCCACCACATTGATTACATCGGTGACTATGCATCGGGGATAGACCTTGACGGCAACAGCAATAGCATTCAATTCAATACTATCCACGATATCGGCCGCCAAGGGATCGTGATGATAGATAGCGTCGTAGATCAGGATATAAGTAATAACAATTTATTCAAGGCAATGCTGCTCTCCCGTGACGGCGCGGAGATCTATGCCTGTTGCAATCAGGCCGCATCCGGAACGCGGATCCACCACAATTGGATACATGACTCCGAGTCCTTGGTCAGTGGCGCTGGTGATTCCTTACCTCTGGCTGGTGTTTACATTGATGCTGGCAGCAGCGGATTCCACATCGACCAAAATGTATTTTGGAACAATCGAGCCTTAAGTTTATTCATTAATGGCGCGTACAACGGCTTTCCCAGCCTGTATACCAACGATATTCACAACAACACGATTCCGGACCGGTCCCATGACGGTGCAATCAAGGTTGCGTATGTTTTTGATTGCACCCGCACGCACGTGATAGACAATCAGATTGTGGTACCAATCGAGCAATCCAATAATCAAACTGAGTGCGACATATCTAACAATAGTTCCAGTGCTCCCGGGGCGACCGAAATGACTCCGTCGACGGGGGTCGGTTGCAACTTCGGCGGATGCTCGTCCGATGGCCCTGCGGCGATCACGGATCAGGGTTCCGTTACTCCCTGTCCGGTCAACGTGTTTGCACGGCCCTAGTCCGCGCGTCCGTCAGTGCTCCTGCGCGCGGGATGTTGACCGACTATGGTTCGCGTTCGACCACTCGCCATCAAGCATTTCGATTGGTCGTTTCGAGGGTCGTCTCAAAATCCGGACATGCGCGGAAGCAGTTGCTAGGAAGACTCCGGAACGCAAAATACTGAGCAGTACGAACAGTTACAAAGCGGATACACTCTCATGTGATGATAGGCTACGGGGTCGACCGTCTGAGGCCGGTGACTAGAGGGAATTGCAATGGCGCATTTCCTTTCGAGCTGGCAGGATGCCGACCAACGCAACCACGAGCGGCTGAGGAATGAGGACATGGTCGGAGAATGGTTGGCCTCTTACGGTGGACGGGGAGTGTGTTCGCTGATGCTTGATACAGCGATGACCCGGGTGCTGTTTCCCGGAGCACGACTGGTCAGAAGGCCAATTTATATTCGCGGCCGGCGCTGGATTGACTTTGGCCCCCGGTTTTCGACGGGCCGATGTCTGCGTATCGATGCTTTTGGGAAAAAGGGGGGCGCGCGGCCATTGATTCGCTTTGGTCGAGACGTGCGACTGAACGATTATGTGCATATCGGCGCGGTGAATTCGGTCGAGATCGGCGATCGGGTTCTGATTGCCAGCAAAGTGTTCATTTCAGATCATAGCCATGGCTCCTACGGACGAGATGGCGTTCACAGCGATCCCCTCATCGCGCCGTATGATCGCGTCCTCAGTTCGGCTCCGGTGTTGATCGAGGAGGATGTCTGGATCGGAGAGTTCGTGTCCGTCCTACCGGGCGTCCGCATCGGCAAAGGCTCCGTCATCGGAACGATGTCCACAGTTTCGAAAGACATACCTCCTTATTCGATCGCGGTGGGAAGCCCCGCGCGGGTGATCAAGCGCTTCAATTTCGAATCAGCGCAATGGGAGCAAGCATGAAGCCCCGGATTGTCTTGTCTGGGGTCAACCTGATCGACATGGGTCCACTGGCCGTGTTCAAGGAAGCCCTGGAATCCATCGCTAGACATTGTAGTGAGGAATACGAGATCGTAGCGCTAGTGCATCGCCGGGACCTATTCGAGATACCGAATATCGAGTACCTTGAATTCCCCGCCATAAAATCTTCTTGGCCTCGCCGCCTATGGTTCGAGTTTGGCTACCTGAAGCACCTGAGCCGAGAACTTGATCCGAAATTATGGCTGTCGATGCACGACATAACGCCGAACGTTGTGGCTGAGACGAGAGCGGTGTATTGCCACAATCCGTCACCGTTTTACAAATTCGAGTGGCGGAATCTTTCAATGGACTGGAAGTTCGCCCTCTTTACTTTGAGCTATCGATTTCTCTATCGCATCAATATCAAGCACAACGATTACGTGATCGTTCAACAGGACTGGATTCGCCGAGAATTTCAGCACCGCTACGGAGTCACGAACGTTATCGTCGCACACCCGGGAGTGAAGTCTTCCGACGTCATCTCGTCGCAGAGAAAACGAGAATCGCGGAGGGGCTACCGATTTTTCTTCCCGGCCTTTCCGCGGACTCCGAAGAATGCGGAGGTTTGTGCGGAAGCTTCGCGACTTCTGGAGCGCCGCGGATTCAGTGCGTTTGAGCTGTGGCTGACGTTTGATGGCTCGGTGAACCGCTATGCGAAGAAACTGGTCCAGCGATATTCGGACGTGGAGTCGTTGCGTTGGCTGGGACTCCAGTCGCGCGACCAAGTATATAAGCTGTATTTTGAAGCAGACTGCCTGCTGTTTCCGTCGAAGCTGGAAACGTGGGGTTTGCCACTCACCGAGTTCAAAGCTACAGGAAAA